>VFQP010002053.1_pt1 | contig 23813 bp, 14 predicted proteins | sample 3512351 | NCBI WGS metagenome assembly VFQP01 (sample SAMN10412372, study PRJNA504923) | tailings metagenome | isolation source: Relicate 1 Philex TSF1 revegetated site | place: Philippines: Tuba, Benguet | collected 2017-08-29
CGCGCAGTTTATCGCCGGCAGACAAGATGCGGGCTGAAACTATTTCCCAATGCAGGAAGTATTCTTTGTTGAAGAAGAAACACTTAGAGTGATGGAGATACAGAGAGAAAACAAGTAACTTCAGAAACGATTTTCCAACTATCAAACTAAACTTTACTCATTCATAAAAGAACTTACTTAGTTTAACCTTTCGGCTCATCTAAGATAAGCAATTTTTACAAACACTGGCACCGATAGGTTGCAAACTCCGCATAAAAAATGAAAACGATCTTACTGCATTTGATCCTCTACAGCTCATTATTCAATGGAAATAAAGATTTGTCCATATGAATAAACTGTGTGCAGACTTCGAGTTGGAGAGTATAGCACGATTAACATTTCCAAGAATAAGTAATCAAACATACCTTTGTCTGTTGCTATGACATCTTCAACTCTACTGCTTTATCGTTTCCACCTATCTCTCAAAACATCTTCATCTACTACCTCCAACAATTCATGAAGAATAGGAGCTAACATCCGACCAGCCAATGTCGATTTATACACCCGTAATTGACAGGTAATAATAAAATCAAATTAGGTCAAAATGCGCCTTGAAACACAAATGAGGCCATTAATGTTAAAAAAAAATTCCCATAGAGCAGGTCTCGTTCAGTTTTATTTTGTAGTCGACGCTTCAGCAATACTGTAATACGACGAACAATGGCATTGACAGGATACTCGTTGTGTCGTATTATGATGCAGAGAGAATTTGTATTGGGCGAGCGCAAACCAAATTTCACTTTCCAGTGATTCTATCTTAGCTTGAGCGCCGTACTTGTTGAACGACCAAAACCGATAGCAAGTCAATAAACTAAAGGCGGTCACTTTGATTTCGACGGAACAATTGGCGACACACTCCCACTTTGCATCAAGGCCTTCCGCATGTCTATTAAAACTTTACTCGGACGCACTATTTCAGACGCAGAAATCATTGCTACATTTAATCCGTCAGAAGAAGGAAACATTATGCCATTGGCTCCAAATCTCTACGACAAAGGAGTGGCCGACTACTTCAAACACTACGAGGTTTATCACGACATGTGCCCCGAGCCTTTTGGAGGAATAGAGGCTTTACTGCAAACTTTAAAAGAAAAGGCGTACGTATTGCAATGGTATCTGGCAAGAGAAAGCAAAGCACTGCCATTTCGCTTTAACCAGTTCCGTTTAGAGAATTATTTTGAGTTTATTGAAAAAGGAATGCCAAGTGGACCGCGAAAGCGTGAAGGCATTCAACTTGTACTTGATCAATGCTTACTTCACTACCTTCATTCACCTCTGGCTTTACCTTCTATTTTCGCGGTTCGGTAGGAAGCTTGAACATTGAAATTGGCCGCCATCCGATGAAAATAATCCTTTCGAATGATCAGATCAGTGCCTTCCAGTTTTGGAAATTCAAAATCAAGGCCCGACCACATACTATCACCGGCATACTCCATCATCCAGGTACGCATTTTTAAAACCGTTTCTCCTTTCTCATTTACTCCGATCAAACCGGATGCAGTATTTCTGGCAGTGAGATTCAAGTCCTTCATTACAGTCGGGTTCAACCATAATAATTTATAATATTCGATGGTGTCCTCCTGGAAAATGGCAAACACTACTGTCGGCTCATATTCGAAATCCGGAACAATGCTTCCCCATATATGGTAAGGATAAGTCCGGTAGCTAGAAAATGGAATAATCTTATCCGCAGAATCCGCAAAATAAACCGCCCCCATACTGTTTACTGGTTTAACATGAAGTGCATGGGCATCTGCTAACGATTTTTCATAATGGGCAAGCCTGATCCAGCCGTCTTCCAACTCTCTGACTTCGCTGGTTATTGTATAGGGTTGGTTGTATTCGATGGGTTTTAGCAGATCTTTTGGCCGGATCGTAATGGAGTTTCCATAAGCAGCCATGGAATCAATATCAAACGATGTCGCATACTTGAATAATCCTGCATCTTCTGCTTCCTCCCAACTGGTCAAATAACCATAAAGATCCTGGTTGATTATCTCGAATAAAAAATCGCCGGAATGGATATGTGATACAATATGCCGGTGCGATCTGTTCTGGTAGATTTCAAATACCTCATCATATTTTCGCTGATAGCCTGAAACATACTTGCTGAAAACCGGGTTCATATCGATTCCAACATCCTGGATGATCGGGAAACGTTTGTTGAGATGCAATAAGTAATCAAAATGGTTTGCATCTATTTGAGGATAAACAATACCGCCTGGTAATTGAAGCTCCGGATAAGAAAGATCGAATAGTTTTCCTATAAGTGTATCAATTAAAAAATAATAAGTGGGAAAAAAACTCCTGATCTCCGTCTCGAATTGCAAATGATAAGACGCATCTTTAGTTTTGTGTTCTTCTAAAAGTTGAAGAACGACAGCGAGAACAGGTTTTAAGAAACGTTCATGATTTTCAAAAAACCATTTCAAGGGCTTGACCAGCTTTTCAGGAGATTCGTTTAAAAGATACTGAAGAGAGAGCGTGACATGGCGAAATCGTTCGGTGGTGGATGCTTTTATACGAGTGATGAGCATACAGATAAGGATCTCTTCCAGGGACATGTCCAGTTTGTTTTCCAATTTGGATTCCCACTCAATAGGTTCCTGAAAAGGAAGCCGGTAGGAGGACATGGTTTTCAGGTTCTCCCACATCTCTTTCAATACCTTTTTTTCAAACCCGTTATCAGAAAGTGTCTTCAGGAGATTAGCGGAAAGATCAAAATTAAATTGAATATCCAGCCTGGATGGTAATATCTCGAATAGAAATTCAATGGCTTTGTCCTTATTGATAGCAATGGCTTTCTTAAAAGCCTTTTGGTTTACGAATCGTTCAAAATGTCCGCCCACATCATCTGCAAACCTGCAAATCCAATAATAACATTCGGTATCATTGCCAGTTTCAAAGATGACATCTATCGGAAGTTTATCAGAATACTCCCGGTTATTTTTCCCTACGATCGTCACAATAAGTTCTTTAACCGGATCACTGACTTCACGGAATTGATCAAAATAGTAACACAGGGAATTAAAATCATTTTTCTGCACACCATTAGATTCAAAATAGTCGATCATTTCATCCGCATTCATCACTGAAAATTCCTTGCGTACGGTAATGCGGTTCTCGTACCATTTTTTCTTGAGGGAGGGTCTAAACTCCTTCTCTATCGGAATAGTTAGTTTACTATTATACTCAAGAATAAGGTTATTGATCTTTTCTGTCAGTGTAGAAGAAAACCTGCGGTTATGCCTGGGCTGTACCGAAGAAATAATCCGGCTGGCCAATTTACCGGCTTCGACCGGGTGAGTATTTTGCAACTTATCATGCAGGTCAATGCAATACCGGGTAAAGTCTTCAGAGTCGTTGCAAGGAAATGTAAAAGCTATCAGGGACTCCACTACCGGGCTTACATTCCCATTGGCAGCACAGAGCAGATCGATCAACCCTTTTCCTGCCACCCAGTTGTGATAGGATCGTTTCAAATCTTGTAGTAAATAAAGACTCGCCTTATCGAAATCTATATTTATAAATCGTTTAAACCATAGTCCCGGGAAATAATTCGTTTCCTTTCCATCTGTGTGATATACTGCTGAATTCACAAGCACCTTAATATACTTTAATTCATCCAGTGCCTGGTCGGGAAATAGCTTTGCCATCCATTCAACTCCCTCAATAAGATCCCATAACGTAAGGTCTTTTCGCATGGTATAGGCAAACATGCACTCAATTCCTTTTGTAAAGTATACGGTAGCTTTACTTCGGTTACCTGCGTTACTGAACAATATGGCAAGCCGTAAATTATATTCAGCGATATCTCCATGAAGCCGGCGATCTTCTTCGTCTTTAATCATTTCCTCGAAAACCTCATTAATGTAGTCCCTGTTTTCATCTGAAATGAATTCCTCAAGCAGTTTGAACAATGTACTTGTTTGCAAAGGACCCATGATGCTTCGCTGAAGAGAAACGGTAGTTTCCTCAGACACTTCCACAAGAATATCTATTATTTCTTTCCATTGCTCTCCTGTCCTAATAAGCGATAAACCCTCCTGCAAGGATTCGTAAATCAGGTAGTGCGCTGAATAAAGATCAGCTACCCTTGGTTTCCCTAAAAAGGGATCTGTTGAATATTGAAGGAAGTCGAATGCCTCTTTTATAGTGTAGTAATTTACTCTTTTGACATTTTTTGCAGCGATGATCCTGAGCCAATATATGATCCAGTTATAAAACCAATTCCTGGCTTTAAATTTATCTGTCAATTTCTTCAAAAGATCTTTATCACCTGCGTATTTTCTGAATGCAGTGAAGAATTTTTCAAGCAGATCGGCTTCTCTACGCAGAGAATGATCAATCGTTAAGATTTCATCAGCCATTTTCATTATATCTGCCGGTGTCGCCTTCACCATGACTCTTTTGTTTCGTAGCAATTTTTTTACTACTGGGTTTTTCTGCATCAATGATTTTATATATTCCTGGTTTCTGTTTGCCTTCATTTCATTATAGCAATGATCCTGGAATAAAAAGTGCTTATTTTTTATTGCTTTTTCCAGCATCTTTATAAGCTCATCTTCTTTTTCAAGCACAATCAACCCCCTTATGAAATACTTTAACTCATTGTCCTCGATTTTATCACCTTTCCTGATGAGAGACATGTATTGCAACCAAGGCGCAGCAACTCCTCCCTCATCGCAAGCATAGCAGGCTTTAAGACCACTATTAATATCGAGTGCCGGATTTCCTTCAAAAAGCAGGTATTCACTGACATACTCAAACCCATAAATTTTTCCAAGTGCCTCGGTATAAAGATCAAAATCATTGGACAGGTTATCCTCTGTTGTTGCAATTACTTTATCAATTTCATTTAACAGAATAATTTTAGGGAGATTTTTCTGCAGGCAGGCAGCCTTCACAAAATATTTATAGTTTCTTTCAATCTGTTCCCAGGGCTGACCATTGATAACACTATCGACAACAAAACTTGGCCTTATATAAGCGAGCATTTTTTCAAACTCACCGCTTTCGTATAGAAATGATAAGTAATAACGGTATGCCTTTCTAAAAACATAAAAATCCTTTTTCTCGAACCAGTCAATAATAGGCTGAAATACTTTTTTTTCAATAGAAACGGACGAACCTTTGAGGCGCTCAATAATAAATCTTCTGAAACTTTCGTGATAAACAATATAACCGCTCTGAGAGAAGTTCATTTTAAGGACAGGTGATAGCACCTCCAACGATTCGCCAACATAATCACCGCTGCCCGTTATCTCTGCGAGTTCAACCTTTGTTAGACTAAAATTCACTCCTGAAAGCACCTGCGGTATATCCTCCCGCATGTTTACCTGGGTCAACAGGTACTGGTAGTATTCGCTTAAATTAAAAGAATAAGCAGGCAGCTTCTCAATAAACCTGAATAGATTGGTTTTACATTTCCTTACTTCATCAATCAGGTATTTCAGGTAAAGGGGATTGCCCCCGCTTTTCTTAAACAGCGTTTGAAAGAGATATTCTCCCTTTCTGACCAGGCTGTTTTTTATCTTCATTTTTCGCAACAACCCTTTAACATCTTCTTCCGTCCACGCGGGAATTGAAACTTTATGGAAGGATGATATTTCCTGTAGCTGCGAGATATTTTGAGAGGTAATGATGACCTTTAGGTTCGCAGATACAGATAATCTTTCCAGGTTCTCTATAATTGCGATGTCCTGCCGGGAAAGATCCGTGTAAGGCCGGTAGTTAAAAATCCGCTCTATATGATCCAATCCATCCACTATCAGGTAGGTGGGTTGTTCAATATGTTCCAGCAGCAAATTCAATTCGCTTAATGAACTTGCATACCTTTTACTTTTGACTTTTTTAAGTTTCGGAAACATCTGTAGTATATCGTGGATAAGGTTTCCATAAAATACGTTGAGTTGGATTCGTTCCTTTTGTAACAGATCGTCCAGCCTCGTATAACAATAGTGACGGACTGACTGAATACCTTTTTGTTTTAAAAGTTGTTGCAGATTTTCAATCAGCCAGGATTTCCCGCTGCCGGGCTCCCCTACCAATATTATTTTTCTCTTCTCATCCGCTTGCCGGATAATTTCCTCCAGTGCATCCTTTCTGGCTATGTTTTCACTTTGCACAACAGGAAAAATCTGCTCAATCGTACCGTAATCAGTTCTTATATTCAGTTCACGGAATATGATCTTCGTATCTAACACAATGTCTTTACTTCTTGCCCTCTTTATGAGTGCTGTAAGGGACAAAACAAAATGATCAGGACTTGTATGATCATTAGGAAAAATACCGATACCAAGGTTTTTTACCTGCTGAATAACGATTGTTTCCAGCGCACCGGGTTCATTAAGGTCAAGACTGAATTTAGGCAGCATTGTTTCTATCAGCAGGTGATTGCAGAATTCCAGGAAATCTTCACGATCTATCCTCTCTGCTTCTTTACGAAACCGCCGCCATGAACTAACCGGCAATGTTTGTCCTTCAGGCCAGATGGCTCTTACTTTTATCCTGAATACTTTTGTGGGGTATTCTGCAAAAGAATCTTTTTCGGTAACCGGTTCCAGGAAATCTTTTAATGCATCGGTAGGTGCATTCCATGCAAGACAAAGTCTGAACTCCGTAAGCTTTTTTTGCTTTGAATAGATTTTCCAGTTGGCGTATAATCTATCCAGTGCAATCCCGTAGGGTGAATCCGCGGCAATATCACTTTTTTGAAAAGTGTGATTGGACTCGCCGCTGTATTTTATTTGCTTTTTGAAATGCCCCATTTTACTTTTTATGAGCAAATCATCAATCCGGTCACCCTGAAATTCTTTTTTGTCAATGACAAACTCACTCTCATTTTCTTCTAAAATTTCTTTCAGAATAAAATAAGCAGTTAATAGATCCTGATACTCATATCCTTCATGTGCTTTTGCGAGTGCCATAGTGGAAATGAAGCTATTTTTCTCAAATTTATGTCATAAAGAGCTGAAATATACTAAATTAATTAGTATTTTTAGCCCCCTGTAGACACCAAAGAATAAAAATGAGACCTGCGAGACGAAATGTAAAAATGAAGCATTTTGCCTATGAATTCGATCAAAAGAATATCCCTGATTCTTTTGAAGAAAGAGTCAACGTAATCCGCAAAATAGGTAAGCAGGGCAAAAAAGATTTTGAAGAAAAATATAGCCATTTAGCAGCTTGGTTCAGGGACTATGATGCGCTTTACTTACTTTCTTATTGTGTTTATTATTTTTCGACCTACGAAGCGGGTCTCGACGAAGAAGTAGAAAAAGGACATTTGGAGTTCCCGCCGCATTTTCAGGAGATACTTCAGGCATTTTCGCTTTGCAACGAACAGGCTGTTACAGCAAGACCATTGCTTGACCATGCCGAACCGTTTAAAAAAGAAATGAGAGAGATCGGTGATGCCATGCTATGGAAAATGTTTGACATCCCGGAAAATCTCAGCACTGAAAAGGAAATCAACGCATATCATATAAGGACTGAAATGATGACCCATACGCTGGCTATAAGAGGATGGGCATATGATCACCAGATCAAAAAAGTGTTGGCAGATTTATGTGAGCTGCTTGCTGATGACTGTATCAAGGCATTTGGATTCTCTCTTGCTCCATTGTTCAAATTATTGTATGTGCTCCTTGAGAAAGTCAATGACAGAATTAACGTACACAGGGATAAAGTACATAACGTTTTGTCTTTAACCTCTTATGATCAGGTATTTGATGCATACGAAAAAGAATTTCCGCATTTATCCATATCTGATAGGAAAACAAGAGAGCGGCTCTGGGAGCATTTTGGTAAGAATCTTAACTATATGCGCTTTGCGGTTTTGTCGCATTCAGATCTTTGCCTCGATAAGATATTTACATTTTCAGCGGAAGAAATAGCCGCCTACTCCGATGGCCAGTTTTCAAAAGATCAGATCATTTTTATTTTCGATAAGCTTTCTTACCGGTTTAAAGAATTAAAGGATTTTAATAAAGAACACTTTGTACTGGACAATCCCATGCATTCCAGGCCATTTATTAAGCTGGACGACGAAAACTACTTTAGCTCACTATGGAGCCATCTTCCCCATATCAGCATTCGCTTGCTGGAAACACTTATCGAGGGTGATCCGGGTCTGAATTCCAAATTCAATCAGGTGAAAGCAGATTACCTGGAAAAACAAACCCAAAAACTGTTTAAAGAAAATTTTCCTGACGCACAGATTTTTTCCGGAACTCAATGGAGAGACCCTGTGTCGGAACAGCAATTTGAAAATGATCTGCTTGTAGTGCAGGGGCCTTTTGCACTTATTGTTGAATGTAAATCCGGATTACCAACACCTGCTGCCAAACGGGGTGCGCCTGAGCGTTTATTTAAGACCCTGCAGAGCCTGGTTGAAGAGCCGTCAGAACAAGCGCTCAGGTTTATTGAGTTTTTAAAACGAACTGACAATACGTTAAACCTTTACACTAAAAATGGAAAGAAAATTTCGCTCGATAAATCCCGTATCAGGTATTTTATTCCCTTGGGTATTACTTTTGCGCAATTAGGTGCTATAGGAACTAATTTGAAATTGCTGATCGATGCGGGGGTTACTGATAAATGTATTCCCGACCTTATAACATCCATCAATCTCACCGATCTGCAAATAGTGTTTGATATACTTGATTCACCGGCTCAGAAGATCCACTACTTACAGAAACGAAGAGAATTTGAAGTACATAATAAGTTCAGTGGCGATGAAATGGACTTGCTCGCTTTTTACCTGGACACGGGTTTTAATCTGGGAAAACGTGAATTTGAAGAAACCTGGTTTTATAACTTAAATATGAAGTCTAAAGAGATTGATCCCTATATTCTCAATAAGGAGGTGGGTATTGAAACAGCCAAACCAGAGCTATTAATGACTAAATGGTGGAAAGATATTTTGTTCTCTCTGAAAATGCGTAAGTCGGAGACCTGGCTTGAATCCTCTTATGTCCTTTTGAACTTTCATCATGAAGAGCAGAAGGAATTTGAGAAAATGTATAATGATCTTGTTGGTCAAATCCAAGAAGGTAAAACTACCCATAAGCATAATTGGGTGATCTTCTCTTCCGTTAATCCGCATCGCAGGTTTATGCTTTTCGCCTATCCTTATATAAATACTGATATAAAGGAAAGAAACCTCATGATTGAAGATATACTTACTCATGATATTCCAGAAAATACTAAAGGTGTATTATTAATTGCCGTTAATCTCGATAAGCAGCATTACCCCTACAGCGCACTGGCGACAAAACTATCTGCTGAACTATTTGATTCAAATTTTTCTGCCATGAGGGTCAACTAATTTATTCGAGGCAAAACTTTCTACTGTTCCATCTCATTTATAATTTCTATTGAGCAAGCGATTGTATTTCATGGCATCGCCTGTTGCGACCGTTCATCTTTCTTTTCGTTGTGGATCTAAATTTTGTTAGCCCTATTTTGTAACGAAACGGGGGCAATGCGAAAGTCAAGTTCTGGCCGCTATCCCTTCAGCGGCTGATAAGCTGCGCCAAAAAATTCTGGCATAAACTCAGGCTCCCACCCATAAACCCATCTTTTATTCCGTTGCTTTTTTGGCTGTTCAGGAAGCGGCCCGTGAGAGAATACTTTCTTTTTTCCCTTTTTCTTTTACAAAACAACTTTTTTAAATTAAACAAAATGGAAATGAAAGGAAAAGCAAAATAAGATAAGAATCAACGGAAGGCGGCTGTCCCGCCTTCCCTTTTAGATCCTGGGAAGCTGCCCCGCATCATTTTAAAAGATACTTTAAAATGGCGGAGCAGCTTGGTTATACGGTAGTCACCATAAGTTTAATATTCCAGCTACATTATTGGTAAATTTGCTTCCCATTGAATGACAAGTATAAAGCGCTATAAGATGCTAACTACGAAACAGGAAAAAATTTATGAGGGTTTAAAAACGATCGGTCAATCCCTAGCCAACTTTTACCTGGATGGTATTCGTATGATCGATCCGGATTGTACGCTGCAATCCAAGGCTAACATGATTGCCCATGCTGTCCGGGAAATTGATGGAGGCTTGCGTGATGTATTTGCACCTGATATTCTTAAAGAGCAACTGGAAAAATCAATTCCGGGAGATAAGAAACAAACGAAAGGTCATCTTGCATCCATTCTCACCGCCATAGGAAAAGCTGACCCCAAAAATGAACTGGCCTCTAAATGGTTTAGCATCGCAAAAAATTTTCATCGTATCGCTCACCGCAAGGATATTCATGGAAAAAATTCAGTTGACCCTGCTGAAATCATTAACCTGTGGGGAGAGTATGAAAAAGTGCTGGCTGTGGTGATCGGCACTTTCCTGGGCAGAACCAATGGAATGGATGTGCTGTTGAAACTGGATGAACCACAACTGGACTCATTACCTGCCTTAAAAAACATCTTAGCTGTTCCCATAAATGCTGATTATTTTTTTTCAAGACTGGACAAAATTGGCTGGCTACCGTCCTTAACAAAGGACGGCTATTTTGAATCTGCAAATGCCCCTTCTCCAGTAGCCGAAGGCCAGTTACCGGACTACTGGTTTTCTGTAAAATACCTGCTGAACGTTTCTTCACGTCCGGAAGTCAAAGATCAACTGAAAAAAATTGTTCATGCGATCATGCAAGCTTATGTTGATGAGAAGATCGTTTTGCACCCCTACGTATCCACTGACCTCACCCAGGTAATGATCAATATTGATGATTATCCCTTTGGCGAACTTGAACAAAAATTCTTTGAAAAATACAGCAGTAAAGAGCAGAATTCCTGGAGCCTTGTTCATTCCAACCTGACGGAAGGATTTGCCTCAAAACTGGTAGACCGGCGTGATGCCGAGAGCCTGAAACGATTGCTGGAATACTTCTTCGGGTTCACTACGTATGAAGAGGAAGGTATCAGTTTTTTTGACATAAAAAGCGAGCCGTATATTCAGAAAAGATCAAATGTTCGCGACTACTTTATTCAGGACCTGATCAGGCTTCAGGGTGATAATATAATTGGGTTATTAGGACCGGTTGCGATCCAGGTCGCCATGCAAAAACTGGCCGATCTCGTTCGGATAGGTTCTAATAGCCTGACGCACGGAACACCCGCGTCCATCGAACCGACAAGCCAATCCGTATATGCCAATGGATGGGAAACAACAATCATCTATTTTATCCGCGACTTTTCACCAAAGCTGAATGCGCTGGAGCTTGGGAATATCATTGATGAAATGCTCGATGCCAAAGTCCAGATCCTGCAACGGCTGGCCATTCACCTGATCCGGCTGAATTTTCCGGCTTACCAGGACAGATGGTGGAAATTCATTGAAGAAAGTCAGCCCGATGACGATATCTATATTCATGAAGCTTACGTCTTGCTAAAGGAACATTCATCATCATTTACGGACGAGCAATTTGAAAAGACTATTGGATGGATTGAAAAAACAAATCCTCCGCTGGAAGATTTACAGAAACGGTACGGACGGGATTTTGCCGCGTACCGGGTCAGGAGGTGGCTCACTGCGTTGACTCCCGCCAGTCAGAAAAGTAAGAAGCTCTTGGAAGCCAAAGAAGCGGCGTACTTGCAAAGAAATAGCTCCAAGATGACCGAACACCCGGAATTTGACAGTTGGGGAGAATCTAAAATAGGGTACGATTACCCGATTGAGTTTGCGGATTTTCAGAAATTATCAACCAAAGAGCAAATAGAATTCATCGGGTCCTATACACCGGCTTACGAGCATGACACAACAGAGCAGGGGCTGGCTGAATTGTTGAGGGCTGCTGTAGCGAATGATCCCCTGAAATATCTTTTCTCGCTGGACGAGTTTATACCGCTGCATACCTTATATACAGGTAACCTCCTTGAAGGCCTGACAACTGCCGTCAGAAAGGACAGGTTGCAGGATTTTTCACTAGTGGTGGATTTCATCGATAAAAAAATTGCGGATAAAAGTTTTGAAGACGAACCGGGTAAGAATTTTCACAATAAAAGATGGTTCGCGTCCTGCGCAAGTGAATTCATTTCTGCGTTGGCGGCCAACAATGATAAACTGAACCTGGCTAAAGAAGACCTAGAAAGATTAGTTACACTGGTCTTATCCATGATCAATACCCCGACTTTTCAGGACGATTCGGAGGAGACCCAGTCCGGGTACATTAACCATGTATTAAACAGCACGCCGGGGCGATTGTATAGTGTCCTGGTAGAACTCGTTCGGATATGGGCGGAGCAGTTCACTGAAAAGGAACAGGAATCAAAATGGCCCGATGCCGTGAAAACGCATTTTACCAATCACCTTGACAATACAGAAAACACCAATAAAGAGTTTTCCATTGTCCTAGGTATGGAGCTGCAGTTGCTTCTCTATTGGGACAAAAAATGGGTGGAAGATAACTTGGGCAGAATTTTGAATGAAACTGATACCCGTCATTTTGATTACAGGTTTCAATCAATATTTTCAAGGGAATACCAGCTTTCCGCCTACTACTATGATTTTTTAAAAAAGCATGGCATCTTTCACAAAGCCCTTGACTATTTCAAAAGCGATTCACCTTCACTCGATGCGGTGATTGTTTATGGGCTATTGGAATGGAAGTTCTGGAAAGGTGATCCTGAAAAGGACAGTATCATTGCTGAAATATTTTTGCGGAAAAACCCCGAGCAGATCAAAAGACTAACTCACCAGGCCTGGGAACAAAAATTACTTTCCCCTGATGAGCTTATTTACTTTTGGGAGCGTACGCTTCCCTTGTTTGAGACGGTTCCTGAATTAAAGGATCATATCTCCATTTTGCTATGGTTTTTTGATCGTATGCCGGAACTGACCGACAAGATATTCCAGCTGAGCTCACAGGTTATCAGTAAAACAACGAACGGAAGGGAGGTTTACAGTTTTTTGCGGCATCTGTATCAGATCGCGGACTCCAATATTGAACTGGCGGGCAAATTGGTAGAACAGATTTATTCGCAAAAACTGGTCACAGCCGCATTCCATTATGACCTCACCGATTTTGTAAAAAAGCTGTATGATAAAGGATTTAAAGAATTAGCAAACGCCATTGCTGTCGAAGTGACGGAGCAGGGCAACCTGTTTTTAAAAGACCTGTATAACCAGCACAACTAACACTACCTGCTTCGATTAAAGACTCAAATTGTCTTCCTCCGGCAATCCTTCAAGACTGTGGATCTTCAAAACCATAAACAGTAATTGAAAGTATGAGCGGATTCATTCTTGCAAAAAGATAGCTTTTTCGCTGCTGAATTGTCCAAGAGCTTCCGGCATAAACACATAGCCCTCGCACAAGGCCGTCATTTATTCCGATTGCAAATGTGCTAGATCATGTGATCGATCGTTTCAAATATACTTCCATTGCTGAACTGAATGCAGTCCTTAAACAATACAATGCTATTGCAGACACGGGCACCGAAAACGGACGCATTCAAAAGCATGGCGGACTACTGTATCATTTATTGGACAGCCAAGGAAACAAGACCGGTGTACCGATCAAAGCGAGGCTTTATAACCTCATTGGTGCTGTAAAATATACCATCCCCTTAATCCGGAAAGGTAGGGGATTGCACCAGTCCACTTTCTCATTTTCCTGAATTTCTTTACATCATCAACATCTACTCCAAAATCGTCAAAGACATCAACCGTAAATTCCGCGTAAAACTTACCTGTTTTTCATTAATGGAGAATTTATTTATATATAGCTCAGCTTTCTGAGTTCCAGGGATCATGATTCCGAGACCATAAAAGTAATCACCGAAAAATGGCAATCCAGGCATCTCTATATTGGTGACTTTACATATATCGCCTCCATTAGCTTTTAAAGATCTAGTAAAAGCCTCACCAAATTCAATTGTATCAACTTGATTTATTCGAATATTGCTAGTAAATGTCCGATGTGTATGCCGCTTCGCGCACGCATATGCAATTAATAACAAATGATCATTGATCGCTGTAATAGTTTTTTGCTTAATTATAAAAGATCGCTTAACTTTATTAATCTGGTTTATTGGCATGCCTGCTCGTTCGTGCAAAGATTTCATCAGCCATTTGATAATATAACCTTTATTCCGAGTTTATTATCTAACAAAAGATTACGAACGCTTGAACTTCAGATAATAAGCTTGGGTAACATAAAAGATTATATTATGACTCCCATCGATTTTTTCAGACTTCAGGCCAAAAATCTCTTCAAAGATTACAAGACAAAAGTTTCAGTCCTCGACAAGGAAACAAACAACTATTATTACGAATACAGTCCGCAGTATTTCGATGTCATGGGGATAATATTACATTATGACATAGATGAAGAGAATTTTAGCCTGATGAATGCTCAGCACCTGATCGCAAACATTGCAGGCTTCGAAAAATGGACCGACATGTTGAAGGCGTCTGAAGCTGAGTTAGAACTCGGGAAACTGCTCTTTGATAATCAGCACAAAATTAGCAGCGAAGAATGGCAAGATTTCATTTTGCGTACAGAAAGTGACAACCAAACCTTTTTGGATGATGAATTCAAAGTACAAATCTTCCAGGAAGTCTTTTCTAGTGTAGAGGGTCATAAAAGCCTTTTTCAGGATTTTCGACTTAACAAGGGAAAAAATAACTAGATAAGTGAGTGGACACCTCCATTTCAGCAACAAAGTAATTACGAAGTTCTGCCGTAATTACTTTGTTGCTCAATTTATACCCCTTTGCATATTTCTCATGAGTAATCCTTCATTGAACGACGTAAGCCTAATGAAGATTTGCCAAAGTGCAGAGTTGGCTAATCACAGCTTCCTCATTTAAACCAAGCTGATGGCGCAAGACGATGAAAGGAACTCGGAAATCGGATGTTGCTCTTAGAAGATGGACTGCTGGCTATTGTCATAGCCCAATGGTGGTAACCCAGGCCATTGATGCGTAGGTATCTGATTGCGTTTGCCATTTATATTGCTTAATGTCGCAAAGTACTCCTTTGATCGTGGGATAAAAGCCACACTACACGAAATGCCATTTCAGCGACACAGAAAGAATAAAGCTTTATCACTATATTTATAATAAGCTAACGTTTGCTATAAAAGAAATCATCTCATGACCAACACACTGGAATTTTGCCAAATCTTGCGCCAAAGATCAGCAGATAACTTGGCGGCAGGCAGGTTAATCTATCAAAGTGGCTTATACGGCCCGCTAACTTCAATTATAAGACAAGAACTAGATTCTTTAGTGAGGGCTGTATTCCTCCTTAGCAAGGATTTACCAACCAGGCAGCACTTCATCACCCAAACTCTAGCGAATGAAAAATGGACGTTGCCTAATACAAGAACTTTGGTAACCGACCGAAATATGGTGGACTTAACTGACAGATTGCATGGTTGGACAAACTCCGTATATAAATTCGGTTGTGCATTCATCCATCTTTCACCGATGGCGAACTATCGGAACACAAATCCATTTGATCGATTGGAACCTGCAGAAATACAAAGCATCAAGCACCACTTAAATGGCTACCACGACTTCGACCTGGGAGATCCACTAACTATGGAGACGGTCAGTCCATTTCTTCCAAAAGTATTAGAAAAGGTTTCAAGTAATTTGGAATGTTACATCCAGTATTTGGAAAATGATAGCGTGAATCAGCTTACAAACCTTTAGGTATGATGTAATATTTATTTTGAGTATAGCTGTGACTTGATTAAATAAAATAAAGAATGGAAGTACTTTTAGACAGAGGAAGAAAGTTATCTGGAGACCAAAATCTCAACTACGTCGCCGTTGAGGATAACGTTTACGTAATTGATAATCATCTGGCAGCAATATGGTGTATGGAACAGTTAGACACTACGAAAACATTTAACCTCCTTCATATAGACAGACACTATGACCTTGTACGTTACAACGAAGAATTTCATGCAACTATTCACGAAACTGACTTAAATGAAATCAATATTGAAAACTTGACCTCTATCACAACTCTTATTGACAACGTGCAATTTCAAGTTTACCGATGGGACAACTACTTAAACCTATTCAATGAAAAATTCCCAGATACGATAAAAAACACCACTTTCATTACTCAGAAGGAGGGCGAGTTTAACTATGCAAAGGATTATGAAGAATTAGAAATTTATGACCTATTTGCAAAGATCTTTGAAACAGAAAATAAATGGATTTTCAATATAGACCTCGATTATTTCTTTACCAGACCAGAAGACGATTTAGTGCAAATGTATACTGATGAATTCATTGAAGAGTTTGCAAAGTGGCTTAACAGAGAGCACGATAAAGCAGAGCTGATTATTCTTTGCTTAAGTCCAGAATGCTGTGGTGGTTGGGAAAATGCAATCAGGGTACTTAACATAGTCCTATCTGCATTGGACATCCAAGAGATGGAAGCATAAAGAAAATAATTTGTTCAAAAACCAAATTGACCACCTACTAAAAAGGCACTTCCGCTTGAAAAGAATGTTGCGAAGACAGTATAGAAGAAACGTTTGTTAAAAAATAAGTTCAACGTACCTGATGCCAACTTCATTTCAGGGTAGTGTATTGGTAAAATAGAACGCAAATCACTATGCATAAACATGACATTGAAAGGATAAAATTCTATGGAAGGGAGGACGGTGCAGCGCTTCACTATCTACTCAAAGCAGAAAGAATTCTCAAAACAGAAATTAAAGATGATTACCCTGACCTGAATGAAGTAATCGAGCTATACCATATCAAAAAATATATTGACAACGAAACTTTCTTGATAAATTGGACAGAGAAGGATATCTCAGACTTTAAGGAAAAGGCAAACGCCTATGGCAAGATTGTTGGCAGGTCCATGTCCAAGATCGACGATAGTAATATTATGGAGGTTTACGAAAACCTAATCTTTGATCTAGTTGACAGTTTTTGGGAATTGTTCAATAACCAAGGTTTATCTAAAAAGATAGCTCGGCCAATATTTGCAAGTATTCTTTCTAAAGACCCGCATAGTATCAACGACATTCTAAACCAAAAGAACATTGTAGATCACTATCATCAGGAACTAAGAGAGTTTCTATTGGTTTACGAAAATTCAGCGCGCATCTTGCTATCAGTTTATGAGGAGCAAGACACCTTAAGAAAAAGTCAAACATATATTCCAAGAAGTCTTTCTGCGTCAGACAAAGAAAAGATCATCTCAACTTACCTTGACAATGAAGAAGCAAATCTCAATTACGTAAGGTTAATTCAAAACGTAAGAAACAAGAGTGATTTCAAAATATCGGATAAAACAAGACTGAAAGCACAGCGTCTAGAAAAAAAGATAAGTGAAAACATATTCAAACAAAATTCAGGCATGCCCTACGGCGTGACTATTGAGTTTTCAGAAACCACCACTTCATTAAAGGATGCATATTTCGATGAGAATAACACTGCTCATCACAAATACAGCCTCAAATTTTTACAAGATAATCCAAACCACTATCAGCTCTTTCATAATTTCAGGATTTTGTTTGAATACCTTGATGCACAACATAGAATGACTCTTATAAACAAAAGCAGCCAGCTTGGAGTCATTGAGAGGTTCATGGGTGTGCGTTCACAAAACGAATACCCCATTGGAGTGGCATTTTCCTTTTCAGAAATGGTTTCTCATGCCCAAATTGTTGCCTATGACAACACCTTAAAGAAATTGGACGTTTCGTTAGAGCAAGTCATTGATACCACTTTTACAAAGAACTTAACAGCTCGATACAATTTTGCAGACAATGCAAGGTTGTCAATGCCAAACGCCGCAAGTTCTTATTTTGAAAAAGTGAGGTTAATGGCACCAGAGTTTGAAACAATGTTGAAACAATTCAAATTGTTTGTGGAAGATGGCCATATCGATTTCGAGCTTTTACAGATATCTTCTTCGCCAACTTCAATACGTGACATTCCTAGCCTAAACTCTAACAAATACATCTACTTCAATAGAGACCATAAGGATATGCTAGGCTGTTCAAATCTGTTCTTCTCAGATCAGAGCATGCTAACCTATGTCGATCCATTTAAGGAAAAATCATATCAGAATTTTATAACCCTTTTAGCACATGAAGAAGTCTTATACAGTAGCTACCAAGACTATCAAAAAGCCAGTTTAAACTACCTCATAGAAAAGAGACTTATCCATATTGATGATAACGGCCTTATTAAAATTACTAACGAAGAACGGGTCACAATTTTGAAAGATCTATATGAGAACGAGTTTGCATCATTCCACCGTTATCCAGCTAATTTCCAAACAGAAGCTGCAGCTATGGCTGTTGAAAATATTATACTCTTTGAGAGTTCCTTGTTTTCCAAGCAAGAACAAGCATATTTCAACTACTTCCTAAATAAGAGCGAATTTACAAATGGGCTGGATTTAAGAAACAGCTACTTGCACGGAACCCAAGGTGGACCAGAAGACATTTCTAGACATGAATATTCCTACTACACTTACCTGAAACTTTTGATATTGGCAATTTTAAAAATAGATGACGACCTACAAATTTGGCATCATCTAAAAACTGACGGATAAAGTGCCATTAAACTGATTCAGTGGTTTACCTTCACTGGTATTCAATTCTCGCTGATACGGAAAAGTGTTTTAAGATCAGAAAAAAATGTATAGTTTTAAGAGGATCTAATGAGGCAAACACTTTGACCAGAACGTTCAGGGTGTTAAATATATCAGCAAAAAAAGAACGATAAAGCCAGCCAAAACTATCAATGGAAATCTTAATACCAGCAGATAAGGCAATACAAATTCTTAAGACACGATTAGCAGAAATAGACGCCCTAAACTTTAACTCACAAGCTTGGAAAGACAGAACGGAGAACGACCTTAAGGAAATATTCCCTCCTACCACATTTAAATGGGCGCAGGTAAGTAAAATTTACTTTGAAACTTACATTACTGCCGATAAGGCAATAACTATGGCCAAAGGTAAAGACACTGCAAGGCAATTGTTAAATTCTTATATAGAATCTATTATTGAGTACTCCAACATTGTGCGTCAAAAACAAGTTGCCAAAGAAGCTGAATACGAACGAAAATACCTTGACTTGCTTAAGGATTGGAATGATCTGGTTCCAGAATACAACGAAATCATTAAAAAGAAAAATCAGGCACCAGATAAGATTGAAGAATTAACAGAAATGTTGGCAGCTAAAGAGCAGGAGATCGTAAACATCAGATCAGAAACTATACAACTTGATAATGTCTCTTTCTCCAAGCTGCGAAAAGTATTTTTAAACCTTCCTGTTTGGCAAATAGTTTCTACCCTAACTGTCGTGGCTGCCATAATTAGTGGATGTTTTGTCATTGGCACAATCTATCAGAAAAATGAGGACAATACAAACACATTTGAACTCAGAACGGAGCTTCAACAAACCAAGAGCACATTAGATGCAAAAGACAGAATAATAGAGGAAAAAGACAAGGAAATTGAATCCCTCAAATCCAAACCAAACAATGGGGATTCAACATCATTGCCAAGAAAATAGCCTCTTATAATGCCCGTCTGCCTATATCACTTCCAGGATATGTATCGAATAAATTTTCAGTTTTCAATTTGTATATTTAAAACAAACTAAGCTTAATAGAGATGGGTATCAAAAACGGTAAATTAATTGAGGACATTACAACTCATTTAGCAAGGCTAAAAGCTGAAATAGACCTATGCGGCATTATTGGTTTACAGAATATCCATAAACAGTCAGAGAACTTTATAGCAAGGTTGCTCAATTTAGTTTATGAATATAAGTTAGAAAACTTAGGGAAAACTCCTCAATTCCCAGGACTAGACATTGGGGATAAAAATGCAGGCGTCGCGTACCAGGTAAGCTCAGAAAAAGGAAGTGATAAAGTTGATGAAACGTTGAAAAAATGCTTGAAGTTCCAGCATTATAACACCTTCTCAGATATCAGGATTTTCATGCTCAAAGGAAAACAAAATAGTTATTCGTTGAACGTCTCTGCCTCACCATATTTTCGATTCGATACAGACAATAACATATTCGATTTTAAAGATCTTTTAAGAGAAATCCAACATCTCGACACCCCAAAGCTTCAGAGAATATTAAATTATCTGGAAGATGAATTATCCAGCTATATAGGAATAATTATGCAGAAAGGTACTTCCACACTTGGAAGCGAAGAGCCGTTGATAAATTGTTCGGATAGCCAGCAACAAAACAATCTACCCTATTACACACACTTCTCATTCGAGTTGCGCCTACGCGGAATCACCGCTTCCGTGGCTCATCTATATAAGTCTCTTAATGACTTTTTGGACAATCAAAGAAAGAAAGATTTTATCCCAATTTTCAATAACAACCTAAGAAAGAAAGGCAATTCCCAAGAATATCTTTTCAAATTTGGTCCATCCAACGAAGGTTATTCTAACTCAGCAATAGAGATGGCCTTGAAGTTAACACCAAATACTATAAGATATGAACTCGCTATATACCGCAGCACTGACCTCATAGTATCAAATCTTAATAGGGAATTTGATCCCATTATCCTATTAATGTTTTTCCTCGAAGAACTATATAAAGGCACCAATCCAGACCTTGAAGTCGACATTGATATAAATACGAATGCCAAATTTACATTTACTCCACAGGCAAGCAATTTCAAAGCCTCGGGAGGAATGGTCACCTATACCTTTGACACCAACAGCTTGTCGCATTCATTGGTATTGATTAAAGATGCAGGCACTAACCTAGTTGAGATGATGAAAGTAATTATTGATTGTTTTTCAGCAGCAGACTCGGAATACGGAACTCCATTCGCAAACAATATAGAACCATTTCTTCATCTGAACGAAAAGGCTCAACAATCTTTCTTTTCGAACCTTAAAGTGAGCTTTATAAGCATAACCCTATAGTGGATCGCATGGGTGATCTGTGATTACAGCACGTACTTTCCGAATAAAATAAACTTCAGAATACAAGCCATGAACGCGCCATTAATTTCATTGGAAAATATTCCAAAATTTCTTGTAACAGTGGGAGCTGTATTGATTTTTATTTCAGCCTACTGGTTCTATCAAGCACGTATGGACGGATTAAATAACCAGAATAATTTTTATGAACTAAGTCGGCAATATGTAAAAGACACAGCTGGATTCCGGCATTTGAATGACCGTTGTAATGAAGAGGAATTAAACATATTGACACTTCGCGGTTTAGACCCAACCCGATTGAAATACTACGGGAATATCGCGACAACAGCAAAGTACACTCAGCTTCCGGAGATATTTGCGTACATACAAACTCAACCAGAAAACCTAATGCTACTCAAATTAGACAGCGTTATCCGTTTCATGGAGCAAGCAAGCCAGGTTCTAAAGGATTCAATTGAGACAATATCTCAGCGTAATGATCAATACAATATTTCGATTGACAAACTAAACAACAATACAGAACGGATTGGTCAAGACATTCTATACAGTACGCTCGTCTTCTTCGTTGGCCTGTCAACACTAATAATAGGCTGCATTTACTGGCGAATACGAGAGAAAAAGCAGGCGATGCTATTTAACTTAGAACTGAAACTAAAGCGTGCAGAACTGAAAATAAAAAAACAAGAATTTAGAGCGCGTTCAAAATCTCATTCACACGAACCATACTGAGAATAAATTGTAGTAGTCAATAGTGGATCTGACAGTTGAGGATTTTTCTTTAGATTTTCAAAAAGTTTGGTATTAAAATTACGCTTCCATGGAGACTTGAACAATCATTTTTTCTTTGGCCAGGTCAATGGAGTGATTAAGCGCATCCATGGGAGTTTTTTGCCATAGCAATACCTGCCAGTGTGTGGCCTTTCATTGTTGTAATAATTTGTATAAGTTGCAAGATTGATATAATATAATATAATACAATTCCAATGTAAGAAAAATAGAGCTAACTTGTTCAATGGCACTCAAAAGCATTTTATCCTTTTTTTTATAAAACCCTGCTAGCTTATTCAACTTAAGACATTGCTTTGTAAATACTTCTCAACAAATTCGTTAACATCAATAGTTTTATCAAACTTTACTTCAAACCATTCAAGAACTTTGGTTCTGCTAAACTTGTATCGTCTCCCAATTCTAAAGCTTGGAATTTCCCCCGCAAGCGCTTTGGAATAAACAATATGACGAGGCAGCCCCAATAAATTAGCTACATCACTTACCGTCAGTACTTCCTCACAAGCATTCATATCAGTGAAGTCTCCTTCTTCAAATTGATGACTCAATCTCCTTTCGAGGTGTCGAACAGTGCCTTCCAGATCACTAATTCGAAATTCAAGTTTTTTAATGCGCTCTTCTTCCATTTAATCTCCTCTCAAATTTTAACCCTTGCAGATGCCTTTGCCTTGATATGATCAGACACTTTCGCGTATATCTGGGTTGTTTTAACATATTTATGATTCAACATTTTACTTACCACGTAGATATCTTCACCTCCCGAAATAAGGGCCGTGGCATAAGTATGTCTGAAATTGTGAAAAGTAATTTGCTTCCTGATTCCCGCATCGCTGCACCAATCCTTTATAACCCTTCTGGTCCTTGAATAGTTAATATCTTTAAATATTATTTCGTCTTCAGCTCTTTTCTCTCCCAAAAGCTTTACTGCTTGTTCGCTTATGTAGTGTTTAAAAGGTCGTTTTGGCTTTGGATCAATAATTAATAAATACCAGGAATTCAATTTAGGTTCAAACTGGAGATCATTCCATCGAAGGGTTCTAATAGCGCTAAAGCGCATACCTGTCAAAATGGAAAACAACGATATCCGGTAAACCATTTCATCTTCGCATGCAGTTTTCCTGAGCTTCTCAATTTCTTCGGCTGTAAGAAACTCTCTTTGCCTCTCTTCAACTTTAATATGATCGACTTTTTGGCTATAATCCTCCAGCAAATAATTATCCTTGAATGATTTTTCTATAACTATGAGAAACTTATCAAAATATGATGAAGCACTATTGATATCGAGCCTTATAACTTTGGAGCGAAGAGTATTTGTTGTGAGCAGGAATTCTCTAAATCGTTCCAAAAAGAATTTATTAATCTCTCGGAATTTAAGCTGAGGGCCACTAAATCGTATAAGATACTTTAGCGTACTGTTATAGTGAACTACGTCGGTGCCTATTCTTGCTTTAGTTAAAATAAAGTTGCGGGTGTAATTAATAAAATCACCATTCAGAACTTCTTTATTAAAAATATGATGCTCGCCAAGCGTTAACGAGTTCATGCGTTTAAAATAGATCTTCTCCGCTATCTCCATACTGAGAGCATTACTTTTCTTTTCCAAATCCGTTTGGGGATTCTTAGTCAGATAGAGATTTAGATACTCCCTTCTCGTATAAATCTTCTTTGTCGTATTCCAAACCGGCGGATAATAATCGATGTAAAGACTTACCCTGCTATTTTTCAGTTTCTTTTCCCTCAGCTTTCCTCGCATATCTTTTTCACTAATCCATCGAAAGTAAAGGATCTAATGTTAATGCAATTATGAAATTTGTACTGCGAATTTTGCGATCATAGTTGTACCTCCAAAGTTTTTACAAAAAAGGTACACACGAGGTACAAATATGTACAAAAAAATGTAGCCGGATTTTTCATACGACTTGATTTTCAGGTGATTGAAGTTGTAATTTATTTTGGGAAAGAAAACTCCAGAAAGTATAATTAAATGAATTTCAATTAATTAGAAGGGTTACTTCCCAATGCAGAACTTACTAAAAATATAATCCAGCATATCCTCATTACTCACCTGTC
>VFQP010002054.1_pt1 | contig 23805 bp, 41 predicted proteins | sample 3512351 | NCBI WGS metagenome assembly VFQP01 (sample SAMN10412372, study PRJNA504923) | tailings metagenome | isolation source: Relicate 1 Philex TSF1 revegetated site | place: Philippines: Tuba, Benguet | collected 2017-08-29
ACACACACACACACACACACACACACACACACACACACACACACACACACACACAGACCATACACACACAGACCATACACACACAACCCTACACAAAAACCACCACAACACACCCTGCAGCATCATCAAGTCGTTGTCCCTGCACCATTGCGTTGATAGCACTGATGTACACTTGAAATGAGAGGGGCATGTTGGCTGCCTGTGTAGAAATGAGAGGGGAATGTTGAGTGTATTGAAAAATGAGAGGGGGGGTTATCCACAAGGGGGGGGGGGGGGTAGTATGGATTGCAAAAAACCACAGATCATGTGTTGTATATGTGGGTGTATGTGTGCGTGTGTAAAAAAACACACAAGCATGCATAGTACCAAGAGCCTCATGACAATACACAACACATACACCCACGCACCTTCATCAAGGTGAGCACACGAAACGCAACATGTGCCCTATCAACCGCATCATCAGAGCAGCGTAGGTGATCACATGCTTTAATGATAAGGGCGGGTGCACATGATGACACTGGCACAGCAAAGGTACTGTTGAGACGCAATAGCTGTTCATAGGCATCCACTACACTACCACGAATCCTGAGGGTGTTTTTGGGTTTTTGTGTGAGAATGTGTGTGAGAATGTGTGTGTGTTTGTGTGTGTGCACAAGCAACACCCTTCCCGCACCATACACACCTCAAAAACGCCCTCATATACTCATGTACAGTCGCCTTGGTGGCGATTCGTGAGGCCTGATGCATACTGTCACCACCCTCCCCCTCTCCTGTGGGGTGCTGTTGCTGCTCATGTGCTTGTCTTACTAATGTCAACGTGTCGGGTGTGGACTCCAAGTAGCTCAAATACGTGTTGACCAGTTTGACCAATTCCGCTGTGTGAGATAGGTGTGTGGGTGAGGTATATGTGAGAGGCAGGGTGTGTGGGGGGGCTGGATGTGCTATTGTTGCGGTGCATATGTGGTGTGGCGCGTATAGGAATATGTAGCAGGTAGTGACGTGTGATGCTCTATGCACGTGCTGTCATGTGCCCACACACCAAGCACACCAAGCACACCGAGAAGCACACCAACCACAAACCTGAGCGTTTTTCCAATGCCAGTGTTGCCACCATCACCTCTAGCTGTATGCTATCCATGTCACACACAGGGGGTATACGCAACAGCTTCCCCTCTGTTGTTCTTGACGTCATTGGTTGGTCAAAACTATGTGGGCGCAGCACCTTGTCATCCTTTGTGGGGAAAAATGGCTTTGGCACACCAATGGGTGACCTTGGTTGTGGTTGCTTGGAGTTGAAACCATGTGCTGCACCGCCATGTGCTGCACCATGTGATGGTGGATGACCGTGTGCGGCATCACGTGTGGCATGCTGCTGACGTCGCTTGTGATGTTGAGGTTGTGGTTGTGGTTGTGATGGCACAGGGTGTGGTGCTGCTTCTGCTGCGGTGGCTGAAGAGGTGGTAAAGAATGCTGATGATGAGGGGATGCTAGTTGATGACCGAGGTGCCTGTGCGTGGTGAGGTTATTGGTTTGATAATGCTGGTATATACCAGTGGTATAGACACTGTGTGTATTACCAACCACAGTACCAGTGTGTGCATAGAGTGCAGCAACCGGCATCGCATGTGCTGCTGCCCATCACAAGACTGACTCGCTTGTAATCCAGCCCCAACGTCTAGCAACATGAGGGGCGCTAAACTGCGTGTTCTAAGGCATTGATGGAGCACGTCTGAGACGGCCTGCAGGTCTACACGGGCTTGCAGCCCGTGACATCTCCTGGACTGCATCCTGGCCTTGTGAGTACAGGGTTATGGTTTCATGTATGCTGTCACACAATGTGTTGTATGTGAAAAAAAATGCAATTGTGCTGCTGTACAAAACACAAACAGCAGCCATGGTAATAGCAAGTCAACACAAGCAACCTCAACAATCCCAACACATAATATTGGTGATACACCAACATGGATCCCAAGTTGTTGCTATCAGAGCACATCTATGTGCAACTGCAAAGCGAAAAGGTGTGTGCACGGCATGTGGATTGATGGGCTAGCATATGCATGCACCACCAACCTCGGTGCATGTTACGATCGACATGCATGATCGACATGGTTGTTGTTGTTGTAGTAAATGGGCACGAGGTATCATCCATGACACACCACGATTGATCAATGCCACAACTGCCCACCACATAGGTGTTCACCCAAGCACAGCTGTTGATTTTTCGTGAGCAGTTTGCATCATTCAAAACAATAACTAAAACGCTGAGCCACCTACGAGAAGAAGCACATGTCGAGCAACAGCTGCATGAGCTTGTCATGCACCGCCAAGCCGCTGCTGCTGCCAAACGTCCCCGTGCACCTCAACAGCCCACCACCTCCCCCACAGCATTTGTCAAGACACCCATGGCGTGCAACACTGAGCCCAGACCCATGGTTGTGGACGACGATGAGGTGGATACTCCGCCCGCCAGCGATCGTGATGAGGATGCAGAGGAGGAGGAGGAAGCAAGCACAGATGATGATCGTGATTCCAACCTTGCAACAAGTGAGGAAGAAGCCAACACAGATGATTTTTGTGATGATGGATCTGATGAGGAGCCACGGAAAAGGGGGCGGAGAAGGGTATGTTTTTGTTTTGTGTGTGTGTGGGCGGGTGGCAGGATGGGTTTCAATCATCATCATTCGTCATCATCATCATTCGTCATCACACAACCAACACTGTTCCTACTACACAGCGTGTCTCATCAAGTCCAGAAGTGTCTCAACATGCCCCAACAGCCACTGATGATGAGCACAGCAATGAGGAGGAGGACAACACACAGCACAGGGTTGTTGCAAGGGGTGTTGATACACCAGCAGCACACACTCCAGCTGTGTTGTGTCACTTCACCAAACCTGTATGTGGTGGTTGTTTTGTTTGTGCGTGTGGGGGAAATGCACGAGTGGGGTGGTGTGTATGTTTTCAGTGTTGTATGTGGTGGGTATACACTGTAGCATGTCCATACAACACATATATAAAGTGATATATATATAGTATGTATATATGCAACCAGACAAAGTATGTATACAGAAATATATACACACATACACCCCCACACACTCTTTTAGGTACGATGGCCAGTGCCAAGGGAGGAGGATCAGGCATGTGATGTGTGTGGTGATGTGGAAACTGAGGAGAGGTAGGATGATGATGGTGATTGTTGTTGTTAATGATGGTGATTGTTGTTGTTGTTGTTGTTGTTGATGATGATGGGTTGCGTGTGAATGTTAAGTGTATGTCGTATGAGCATGTTTGTCGATGGGGCACGTGTCTGTGTGTGTGTACACCTACCCATGCCTACCCCCACCCAACACCCAACACCCACACAGCAACGCCATCCTGCTCTGTGATGGGTGTGACATTGCAGTACACCAGGCATGTTATGGTATCACCAACATACCAGAGGGGGATTGGTTTTGTGATGGGTGTGCTGCTGGGTTGGAGCCCATGGGAATGCACTGTGCTGTGTGCCCAGTGGTGGGGGGGGCGCTCCGCAAGGTGTGTGGTTATGTGGGTTGCGTGGGTTGGGTGTGCGTGGTTCACGGGTGTGATTGTTTTGGGAGTGTTTTGAACGTGGTGGTGGTGGTTTGGACATGTGTGGGTTTTTTGTGTAGGTACATACCCATGTACAGTTTGTGTTTGTGTATGCATGGTAACATCCATTGCATGCTGCTCCACTTCTAACCAAACACATATGTATTAGACAATACCCACCCACCCCACTGCTGCTACTGTCCACCAACAAAAATAAAAACCTCTCTTCTTCATTCCCCCCCATGACATACAGGTTGTCTCCCTCGGCCCCGTGCACCCACCCCCACCCACCCGCCGGGGCCCCCCACCCAGCACAGACAACCTGTGGGTGCATGCTGCATGTGCGCTGTGGAACAGTGAAATTACCTTTGGCAACCCAGAAACCCTATCATACGTGCGACTGGATGGGCTCAGTCAAGAGCGTGTTGCCCTGCAGTGTGCTGTGTGTGGGCAGCAAGGTGGTGGGGTGATGCAGTGTGGGTATGCATCCTGTGCAACCCCTTTTCATGTGTTGTGTGGGAGGGCAAAGGGGCTGGTGATGGAGTTTAAGGAAAATGATGGGGTATGGAGGGTGGGTGGTTGTTTTTGGGTATGGGGTGGTGTATTTTTGGGTATACGTGTGTTTTGTGTTTTTGTAGGGGTGTGTCTGTCCTCTGCATGCCCTCCCCCACCCCACCCCACCATACTCCACCCCCTCCTCCACACCATACCACACCACGTACCCCTCTCCCCAACACCCAGGATCTCCCTCTCCCTATGGGTTTCTGTGCCAGGCACAGTGCCCCTCGATTTGAGAGTGGGAGGAAAAAAGCACTGGGGCGTGTGATATTCAATGAAGACAAAGAGCTTGCCCAGTTGGATGAGGGAAGGAAGAGGGCGGGGGGGGTGTCACAGGCACATGGTAGGGTGTTTTTTTTGTGTCTGTGGTTTTGTGTGGTTGTGTAATGGTGTGTGGTTGAGGACTGTTATGTACATGATGTATGTTTCATGTGCAATGCATGGTGCACCACAAACCCCACTCACACTCTACATACACACACACACACTCTACATACATATCACACACACACATGCCAAATCATCTACACAGAAACAAGCGAGTATGAAATTCAGCGACAAAAGAATATGGCACGCAATGCACAAAAGCTACAGTCACTGCTTGCTGGAAGTACTGGTGAAAAATAAAGGGGATGATGGTGGTGAAAAATAAGGGAAAAGCAATTGCAGCACAGTGCGAATACCTTGACTGACTGAATGACACCAATGGAACGACACCAATGATGCAATGGTGCACTACTGTGGCGCACGATTGCTGCGGCGGTGTGTTTGAGTGTTGTGCTGTACAGCTGTAGCATGTAGAGCATTGTATATGCCATGTGTATCTTGTATTGACCGTTGCAAATGTCAATAATGCACGCCAGGAGCGATGATTACACATAAGCCATGACTCGATAATGATGACAACGTATTCGTGCGATATCGCCACTGAGGGGTGTCCTCAAGAAAATATACTGCTGTGATAGGTGCTAGGTAATAAGTACTCTTGCAGGTTCTCTTGCGACTTTGTTTCTCGTGTTTGTAATACCAAGTTACAATTTGCAATGAGCAAGGCATACTCAAGGCATCAAGACACACTGCTTGCAATGAGAGATAAAGCGGCGCAAACCCTTTTTGTCCCCTCTGCTTTCAATGGAGGAATGCTAGAGGAAAAAAAATGCAGCAATAGACCTACTGCTGAGGGACAGATGCAGGCAGACAGATAAAGGCATACGTAGCACGCACACACAGACAAGCATGTAGGTCAAACCGTGCAGCTGGGGAACCATGCAAACCATGCACACCCTGCAGCTGGGGGTCCATGCATACCCTGCAATACATGAAAATGTACAATGATGAATGACGGAGGGCATAAGGACGATGTGCAAGAATGATTGGAATATATGCTCTGGTGCGTGTGAATGAGAAATGCACTTGAAGATACCCTGTTTTCCTATGCCCACACAGTACTCGTATACACTGACCCCTCTCTCTCCTGTTGATGTCCTCGGTCAATGGTCAACAGTCAACGTCTATAAAAACCAAAAATGCCCCTCAAAGACCACCACACAAACCCATCCCTTTTTGTTTGCATTCTCCCTCAATGTTGGTATTTGGCAGGGAGTTCATGTGCCAGGTAGTGCTTGACCACACGACGTGCTGTTGCCACACATCGGCTCAGTAGGGAGGCAGGCAGCTGCATAGCCCCCTCAAGCTCCTCAGTGGTCAGCTCCTCATCTGCCAGGCCCCCCTCCACGCCTTCATAGACAGGGAGGGCACGTTTGCCATCATATACCACGTGTAATAAGATGGCTTGCTCACGGACTCGCAGGGCAATCTCTGCTTGTTGTGACTGTGTGGGGAGCGAGGGTGTGTGGGGTGGGAGGCTGTTTGGGGTGGGAGGGTGTTTATCCAAACCCTGCTCAACCTCAAGCCATCCATGTGCAACACCCCCAACACATACTCACAAACAAATACATACCCGTGCCAGGCATTCCAGGTACTCTGTACCAGTACTGCCCCTCCCCCCCACATCAGGGCTACTTGCTGCACTGCTGGCAACACTGCTCCTCCCACTGACGCTCCTCGAGGGGCTCCCACTGCCTAGACTCACAGTACTGCTGCTTCGACTGTGGCTGCTATGCCCTGCACTGGTGTCAAAGCCCAGGGTGGCTGCGTCATGGAGCCAGGCAAGGGCCCCTGTGGTGCCCCCCAGTTGGGCGTAGACATAGCGGGTGACTGCTGGGCATACACTTTCCCCTCTGCCTGGTGCTTGGATGGACGTGGCGTCCAGGAGCACACCTAAGGGTTGGGGGAGGGATGATAGTACATTCGTCTGGGGAGGTGGATGCTAGACTGGTATTGCATAATGTACAGTAATTAGTAATAAGGTATGGACAGTAAGTGAACAATGTACACAGGTTGTATACATGATCAGTATACATCCCATACCATGTGGCGTCTGGCTCCCCCCCCGTTGCATACGCACCAGCCACCCAAACAAGTTGTTGCCCGCATCCTCATCATCCACACCAAAACGACCCCCAATTTCATGCTGCATTGCAGTGCGTGTCTTGGAGGTGCGCTGATGTGTGGCAGCATCCCCACGCAGCATGTCAGACACCCAGCAGCAGAGGTCACTTATGTCAATCATGCCACCCTGGGCTGTATGTGCCTCCTGTTGCTGTTGTGATAGTGTATGGTGGTTGTGTATAGTTCACTGCTTATTTCTGAGTGGCAATGTGTGTGCGGATGTGCATTGTTGTACAACTTGTAAAGCACATGCTGCAAACACATTCCACAGGCTCACAGACAAATACAAACACAATCAAACACCTACCTCGTTTGTGGCTGCCTCTGCCCGTAAGTAGTTGCTCACAACTGTGTCACCAAACCAACTGATGCCCTTGAAGCGCATGTGCTGCATGAGCGCAGCATAATACTTGAAATGCACCTACAGGGGGTTGAGGTTGTCATGATTGTACACGGTGTACATGGTGAGGGTGTGTACGCGTTCCAGCCCTCCCCCCAACGCAGCCACCTACCATGTAGCGACCCAGTTCTTGCTTTTCCATGTCAGCCTCACCAAGGACGTCAGGTTGCTCGCGCCTGACACGATCGAGCAGCTCGACGAGGTCTGCACGGGCGGCGAGCACGGCATCTCGCATTGCCTCGGCCTCCGTGATCACTGCACGGTGTTGGGCTTCGGCAATGCCATCCTTGCCTGCCAGTGCCCATCGTGTGAGGTACTTTTCCAACTCGCAGTAGCTGGTGCCAAGGCAGGCTACACGCTGCTTGAGGGCGACCATGTCAGAGGCACCCAGCCGGATGTGTGGGCCCAGCTCGGTGAGCACCTTGCGCATGTTGGTGAAATGATGCACCTGAAGTTGATCCACAGCACGGGCGACCAATTTAAGGGCGGCGTGGAGTGTGGAAATGCCTTTTTTGTTGGTCGTTTTTGTCATCGGATTGGTAGCAAGTGTCGATGGCGCAAGTGTCGATGGCTGCTGCTTGGATGGTGATGTGGAAGTGGAGGTGATGGCCATAATTGATGAATCGGCGAGGTAAAGTCGATTGTTGGGGGTGGATGATGGGGTACGATGCGATGAGATGGGACGTCTGTGCGATATGGTTGTGCTTACTTTACTATTATGGTTACTAATTGTAAGTGTGAGTTGAATGCGTGGTGGTTTTTATTGGGGTGCTTGTGGGGTGCTTGTCAGGGTACATAGCCAGGGTACCTTGTGTATTGGGGAAAACACACCTACCAAACCAACCCTATTTGCACTGTTCACCACCGACACCACTAACAAATATACTAATATACCACGGTAATACCACCCCCCCTCATCTTTTCATGCAACAACCATCTCCACCATCCCAACAACCAATTACCAACATACGTCGCGCCGCCTCCATGCTCAATTCACAGCAACATAATATATAGCTCCACACGACACGTTTGCCACCAGCATGATGCGCGCGCATCACTGGCACACCAAGAGGGCAGGGTGGGCAGATTCTTCAACAACCTGCAGCGCCACACTCCGTGCTCTCGTGCACCAAGCGCCATGTACATTATCATGTAACAATAGTCGTCCATGCGTACAATTCAAGACCAACAACAATTTGTTTGGGGTGGATGCCAACAGGCGCCAGCAGCAGCCCAGACGATGTGGGAGGGTGGCACCCGTTGCTGCACTGCCTGCATTGGCACCTTTGCAGCAGCTGCCGGTATGTGGTTATGCTGCAAGTGGTGCACACACACAAGGTTGTACTCGAGGTTGTGGGTACATCACACCTGTGTTTCTCCAACAACATTAGGCCATGATGGCAGCAGCAGCAACCAGCGTCGAACAGCTCCCACCATCATATTACGCACTGTACATGCTCGCCACAAGCTTTGGCGTACCGGTATGTTGGCTGAATTGCTGTGCATATGCATACAGAGTTATAGTTCACACATGCAATTACCCCCGCAATCACAGTTGAGTGAGGATGCGTTGGTGTTGTGGGTGGGCTCCAATGTGTTTCGTGGTGTATATGGTGCACCAATACCAAGTATTGCTATGCTGGTATACATGTTTGCACTGGTGGTATTGTCAGATATGGTTACATTTTGGCTGGGGCGTGTATTGCGTACCGGCATGTTTGCTCCACTGCAAAAACGCTTGTTCCACAATAACAATCAGGTGGGTGTGTTTATGTTGCATACAACAATGTGATCATGGTCATGCACAATGAATGCATAAACGCGCCTTGCTGCATGTGTACCACCATCCACCAGTGTACCACTATCCACCCATCCTCCTCCTCATCACACAGATGTTGGAAAATGCAACAACAGCCATTACCAAGTGGAGCATGTGGATTGGACTTGTACAACGATTCACACTGGGGTTTCCTTTGTGTTTGGCGTGTGGGTTTTTGGGTGTGCGGCAGCTTCGATTTGCACTGGGAGTGTTTGCTGGGAGTGTGCTGACACTCATACTGCAGGTGTGCGTGCGCTGTGATGGTGACGGTGTGCGTGGTTGCATTATTGAGTTATGCATGTGCTTGAATGTACTACACCCCACATTCGCATCCCACCATCCTCATCCTCATCCTCCTCATCCGCATCATCATCCGCATCATCACCATCACAGTTGGGTGGTGCATATCTCCTCAAGGACAGACCAGCCCTGTGTCTATCAGCAGTAGCAGTGTGCAATGCCATTGAATTCGCACTGCCAGTCGTTGCACTTGGGTGGGTGGCAGTTCAACGTCTGCTCAACAACGCCACACCGCAACCAATGTTTAGCAATGCACAGCAACCAGCAGCAGTTGCCATCGCAGCAACACCAGAAGCTGCGCCTGCATCATCTTCATTGCTGAGTGGGCGGAGTGACGTGCTTCCTGTGCATCATAGTGGAGGTGATGCTGCAGCGGTGTTGTGTCCAGCATTGTGTTCCGCTGCGGCATCCATCACAAGTGCCACACAGGGCTGAGTAACACTGAGTAGTGCATTTGTTGAGTGGTGCTGTGCGCCATGATAGTATGTCTATGCTGCATTTTTGACAACTCCATGACACGTGTTTGTGTGTGTGTACGCAAACGCCTCGCCAGCTGCGAGAGCAAGTGGGATGCGGGTGAACAGGCGGGCAGCACAATTGTTTTGTCTGTTTTATTCTGTGTTTACAACGGTAAATCCAACACATTTGACATCCAAACATTTGACACAAACAACACAAACTCACTATGGCTCCTGTTCCACCTGAGCATCTGACATTGGAGCTGGAGGGGCTGAGCAACACTGTGAATACAACACTTGGGGATCTTGTTTCAGCCGGTCCGTTGCTGATCCTCGCAATCCGTCGACCCGGATGGTATTTGGGGTCATCAGTGCGAAATCAGTGTCAAACACATTCCATCACAAGTAATACAACTCTGTGCCACCCTTTGACTCTCTCAGTGTGCTCTGCCGTGCACAAGCTCAAAAAATGTGGGCCAAAAAGGCTGAGTTTGACGCACTTGGGATCAAGGTATGTATTGGCGTCATCCCCATGGTGTTCCACTGCTACCATCCACGTCAACACACACACACACAGATGGTGTGCATAGTCCATCAGGCAATGCCAGCTGAGATCAAGGCATTTGCAGAAGGCTTTTGGTCCCCAGAAGCGCTCTACTTGGATCGTGAGAAGACACTGTACAAGCTCATTCACGGCAAAGTAAAAAAAGGGGGGATCCTTTCCATGTTTAATTTAAAAGTATGGTCACGCATCCGTGCTGCTTCCAAGATTGTCAAAGACCATAATTTGACAGGTATTGCATTGTGTTGTGTGTGCATGATGTGTGGTACAACAGATACACCGACATACATCACGTCATTGACTGCTCACACCCAAGTTGCTTTTGTAATACACCACTACCAACTACACCACCAGGTGATGGCACAACACTGGGCGGTATTTTGATCATGGCCAAGGGTGGTACGGCCTACACTGCATTTGCTGAAAAGGACTTTGGTGATTACCCTGAACTGGGTGAAGTGCTGGCTAGTGCAAAAAAGGTGGCTGCCAAGTAGGGGCTCCATAGAGGAGGGGCTCCATAGAGGAGGGGCTCCATAGAGCACAGCATTGCATACTTGCAGTAATGTAGTAGTGTTTGGGGAGGTGTATGTGTATCACATTTGCGCTGTGCACTTTGCATTGTGACCAGTGGGTCGTGGGTTGGCAATGGAGCAAGGCTACTGTTGTTTGTTTTCATTTGATATGATTTTTTCTCTACTACTTTTTCATTACCATGCACATGACCTCGAATTGTCATTGTTTTGTCGCATTTGAATTTCAACCATTTGCGTAAACAAGCGGTCGGTACACAAACATTGTGGCCAAAAAGAAAAAGGTTGTGGCCCCCAAAAAGAAAAACGCAAGATACAAACGCACAGCATGTACCATGTGTGTGTGCACAGCGTGTCACTCACATCTTGCCATGCGTAACCACACTCGTATCAGTGCATCAAGAAGAGAAGGAGAAAACATCAACAACAAAACCCTTGTTGCGATGGCATATGCGCCACATGCAGAAAACAACAAGCATCACACAATGCGTGTGTGTCAAAACCACACTGTTTAGTGTACCCTCCTGTGTGTCTAGTACACCCTCCTCGATGCACACCCCCCCCTGCTCAATGTACCCCCACCAATGACCGCTCATCCTCCTCCACGCTCCCCTGTGCCCCTTCCACCCCCTTTCCCACCTCTTCCCCCTCTTCCTCCTGCAGCAGCTGCATCTCATACGCCTCCCTCAACTCCTGCTGTAGCTCTGCAATGTGCTCTTGAAAGTATGTCAACTGCTGCTCTGCCTGCTCCCACACACGGCCCGGGTTGTCGATCATGTCCCCGTCTTCGACTTCGAGTTCAGCAGTGGAGAGGGAAATGTTGGTGTAGTCCTCATCCATAGCCATGACCACTGCTTTTACCTTATCCCCTGCCCTGAATACATCCTGGGGGTGATGGGGTGTGGTTTTGTGTGGGTGATGGGGTGTGATGTTGTTGGTGTGATGTTGTGTGTGTGATGTGGGTGAGTGGGGGTAAGTGTTGTGTGGGATACATGGTGGAAAAAGTGTATGCATTGGTCCTGTTCATGTATGCAATAGTTTTATGTATGGTTTGCGGTTTGCCTATATACAAGACATAAACAACAAACCCCCCACATACAACCACAACACCCACCACCACGTACACCCACACAACACCCACACCGCATACATGAATGCGCCCCACATGTGCCCTGCTGACGTTGGATATGTGAATGAGGCCACTGTTGTGTGTCCCATCAAGCCCCACAAAGGCACCAAAGGGCTCCACACGACGCACTGTACCCTCCACCAGCGCACCCACCTGTGTGTGTGTTGATGTGTGTATGTTGATGAATGTGTGTGTGTTTTGATGTGTGTGTATTGAAGTATGTATGTGTGTGTATGTATGTGTGTGTATGTATGTGTGTGTATGTATGTGTGTGTCACCATGTGTACACAATAAAAACACCATTTGTGCCTGCCACACCATATACAAACCCCATGTATACAAAGCACCACCAACCCCACCCACACACAGCACCTTGATCTTCCGCAGCACGTTGTGCTCCTTGGCAACAGTCACGGACCCCACCAACTTTTTCTTTGTGGCATCCACTTCCACCACTGCAACCTCCAAGTCACGACCCACAAACATGTCATACAACTCCTGTTCCGACCACCATGCATTGGGCCCCGTGCGCTCCAGATGACTGACAGGGATAAACAACCGCAGGCCATTGGTGTGCGCCAGCAACCCACCACTGTTGACGTCCAAGATGCGAACAGTCAAGTTTTCACACCCCATACGAGAAATCTCCAACAGCTGCTCTGCACGGCGCCACAGCATGTCCCAATCCAGGCTCCGGGCGGACAAGAGGGGCCCGCGAAACCCATCTTTGCCGCCCTCGTGGCGCACCACCACAAACTCACGGACCAGTCCACGGGGGATGCATGGCTGGTTGCCCTTGTGGTTTGGCTCGGTGTTGGGGGCTGCGCGGAGCAAGTAGGGGCCCTCGGCGGCGGGGAGCCAGCCAATCATGGTGCTGAGCTCGTTATTTTCGTTGTAAATGCGAATCTTGGCACCCGTCTGGTTGGAAAATATGACCTTGCCAACGACGAGTTCGCCCTGTGCATACCACTTGTGAGTCTTTCGAGGGTGTTGGCGTCGAAAGCCTTGGGTGGTTTTAGTGTCTTCCTGGTTGGAGTCTTCGTGGTGTGCGTCGCTGGTGCTTGGTGTGCTAGGTTCAGTGTCGTCTGCTGTGGCGTGCAGCGCACGTATTGTGCGGCGTGCATGGTTGGACATTGAGCTGCTGGAGGGAAAACTCGCCCGGGGGGGCGCGTACACGCACTGTGGCGGCATAGTTGCGCAAGGATGCATGCTGCGCATCATTGTGTGTGATGTGCGTGTGCATGGTGTGGTTGTACTGGGCATGATAGACGACATGGTGGAGTGTTGCAGCCGTTGTTCGAGTGTGGGGTTTTGGAGTATGGTTGTGTGTATTATTTGTACGTGTGTGTTTTTGTACGTGGGTTGTGTATACTCTGCGTGTGTTGTACTCTTGTGGTTTGTGTAGCACAGATTTTTTAAAGCTTGCTAGCCAAAAATGCCCAGCACATCAATTGCCCAGCACATCAATTGCCCTGATGATTTCGAAACTGGTAAACAGTATGCGTACATGCCACAATACAGCACAAGCCTCAACAGTTGGGGTTGTGTACTTCCCCCCCCACCATCATCAGACATCCATCACACCCCTCCACCACCGTGTACCCATCATCCCATGCTGCCATCCAAGGCTACCACCTGTCATGGCCACACCACCCATGAACAATGGCCATCTCCAAGACATCCAGTGGGAAACACTGACCCAGCTTGAAACCAACATTGACGACCTATCACCGCAGGTTTGGTGATATGGGGTGTTGGGTGATATATACATGTTGTTGTGTTTGTATTGTGTGTATATGTCGTCATCGCATGTGGTGTGTGTATATGGCGTGCACACTCACCGGTTCCATCATCAACCAGCAGCCACATCATCACGATGGCACTCTCCACACAGGTCTTGGCATATGCAAGCACATCACTGCGCAACGCAGGTGCCCTTGATGTATGGACAACGCCATGTATGATGAAAAAGGGACGGGCAGGCACTGTACTCCATGTGCTCTGTCATCCTCCATTGCGAGACATCTGTGTTGCAATCATCCTACAAGAAACAAGCAGTTTGGGTGTACGTGTGCTGCCTGTACAGCGGGCGTCATTGCCACGTCGCATTGTTTCAGTGAAGGTGGAGGTGCCATGCAGTGATGGGAGCGACATGATGGTACGTTGTCTTTTTTTTTGTGTGTGTGTATGTGCATGGGTTGCCTGAGTTTCCATCGGTGTTTTATTACATCTCTTTGTGCTCATACACTTATATGTATGTTATATGTACGTATATATATATATACTATATATATACTATATATACTATATATATATATACATATACACTACTATACGTATACAAACTACATATATATATACATATACTACATATATACGAATATATATATATATCACAGTATTATGTACAGTTTTGTGTAAATAGTAGTCTCATGTATAACCACACCATCCACAGGAGTTTGAGGTGCGAATAAAAGTAGCAGAGGCTGCTGATGGCACACTGGTCAATGTACAGCCCGAGTATGACGACTGCGCTGCTGCTGCAGAGACAACAGGGTGGCCACTGAAACATGTGCAGCAACGTGTGATGGATGTGTTTTATGCCAACAGATAGGCTGTAGACCATCCAAGGCAATGCTTTTTGTGCAGCTGCAAATAAAAGGGATCGCCCTGACAGTCATCATGAAATTGTCAAAACATGTATTTTTGGTGGCATGTGTTTTGAATACTATAAGTTTTATGGTATTTATTTCTGTAGAAGACTGCACCATTATCTTCTCACTGTTACACACATCATCGCATGCATGATGATAACAAAATGTGATTGGCTGCTGAGCAAAAAAACGCCAAACGCACCGTAGGCAGGCACGTTGCGGTGTCCTATACACACACAGGGTTGGCGGCTACGTATGTGCAGCTAAATTGTGGTATGATACATACAACAAAAACATACAAAACCATACAATCGTGATACTCACAATCGTGTGATACCCACGAGAAATAAAGCAAAAGCACATGTCGACACGACATCTTCTCATGCATACATACATACTTGTACAAAAAAAAACAGCCACATATACTTGTACAAGAAAAAAGCAGCCATCACCGGTCAAGCAGTGCCATAGCAAACATTCACTATCATCATCATGATCGTCGCTGTCATGTGCATGCAATCATCATCATCATCATCGTCATCGTAATCACCATCGTCTACATTGTCGTAAAATGCTATCGATCAGTCGCAGCAGCCTTAGCATCAACAACAGCCACCATGCACGCGCATCAAACACACACCAAACAACATACACTTAAAAACACACAGCTCTTACAGCAGCAGCAAAACACAAAAAAACAGTACCAAGTGCACAGCCAGAATGCGCAGCCAATGAGCCTGCAGCAGAGTGCATATACATGCACAACACACACATGCTCTAAACACAGTGCTAGCCAAAAACACGACCGCGCACAAAAACTCACATTTTTGCCAAAATTGGGCAGACGCTGTGTGGCCAAATGTGCCAAATACATACAATGGTGCCTCGACAGCAAAAAAGGGAAAAATCATCCTGCCCAGCAGGGTGTGCATCGTGCAGTGCACAACAGTACAACCAATATCATTGTGCACCGCGCTCACATGTAGTACACGCCAGAATCACAGCCTATAATTTCAGGTATGCCCTGTTCTGTGGTGCTCTCCTCCCCCGAGCTCCAATCACCACCACACGTAGTGGAATATGTGGCGGTGGTCCAAGGCCCACATTTGGATTGAAAATGCGTATATGTTTGTTGATGGCTGTATGATGTTGTCCAGCGCATACTGTCCCTAGTATACCTAGCGTATGATGTTGGATAGGAAGGGGTCCAGCCCTCGTCTGGGAAGCAGTATCGTTCCGAGGAATGTGTTGGTGCTCCGCATGTAGAGCTGCACGGCGTTTCGACGTCCATTTCTTCGCTCGTGTCTGATTGTGCATCACATGGTAATGATGTTGACGCATGCAGGGGGGAAGGGCAGGACATTGCAGTCTTGATTGCAAGCAGTCCATCGGGCAAAGAAGCCGTGGGGCATGGCAACCCCACGGTTGCAATTTTGTCATGTTCTGACATGACCATTGCAGTGCTGGGGGTCAAGAATGGGTTGCGTGGATGGGATGGTTGAGCCAGACAGAGCATGATTGCGGGAAGCGTTTGTGTTTGTTACGTAGCGTTGGGCGTGTCGTGCTTGTAAAGGATACAAGGAGAATATATGTGAGAATATAAGGCGAATGGAATTTGGGAGGAAGAACGGGCGCTCAGCATAAATATAATTGTGTGGTCAACAGAAAGGCACGCCGCAGCCACACACTCCCACATTTTTACATTCGACCTGGGTGACATAGCATGAGTATAATTCACAATGTATAATTCACAAGTACATACATTGGTGCGCGCTCTCCTGTTGTGTCCTGTTGTGCCTGATACCAGCAGGAGGTTGAGGTACACCAAGTGACATGTTGCGTTCCCACAACACAATTCTATCACCCGTCTTCTCATGAGCAGAAACACAACAATATAGAAGACCTCTCATCATGACCCCCAATCGACCATTTCTGCAACTTGAGCCCTATTCAGCACCAGAATGGGCCCAAAAACTGTCGTTGGTATGGTGCATCATCTTGGATAACAATTGTGTACCACCTCATTGTTCTCGTACCACCTCATACTACGTCATGCAACACCTCAATTGCCATTCAACACCACATACAACCAATACAGGTGCCCACGCAACGTGTGGCACTGGGCCATCTCCCCACGCCCGTCCATCAATGGCATCTCCAAGGCCTCCCCAAGGGCTGTCAGGTGTGGATCAAGCAGGACAGCTACAGCGGCATGGAACTGAGTGGCAACAAGATCCGCAAACTGGAGTTTCTCATGGCTGAGGCGTTGAAGCAATCAGCTGACTGCATTGTCACCTTGGGTGGGATTCAATCCAACCACGCTCGTGCAACAGCAGTGGCAGCCACCATGCTTGGGTTGGAGTGCCACTTGGTATGTAACAACGTGGTTGTTTACTACCCACCATCTGATCACCCTCCACGATGATCTCCATCTGATCACCATCCACAATGGTCACCACAGATCTTGCGCAACAGCCATGCCCTGGTGGACCAAGACCCCGGCCTTGTTGGCAACCTGCTCATAGAGCGCATGGCAGGTGCCCACATCCACCAAGTGAGCAAACAGGAATATGCACGATTGGGTCAACTGCAACTCGCCAACATCTTGGTGGATGAGCTCCGTACAAATTACAAGAAGAAAAACCCATATGTCATTCCTGTGGGGGGCAGTAGCGCATTGGGTACATGGGGCTATCTGGATTGTATAGCAGAGGTGGAAGCACAGCTGGGTGGGCCGTTGCATACGTTGTTTGATGACATTGTGATGGCATGTGGATCTGGTGCGACATCTGGTGGCTTGGCTCTCGGTATGTATCCTTGAGCTCAAAACAGCATGTTCAGAAGTGCAGCATACCAACACCCAACACACACCCTGCACATCCGCCCCATCCCCCACAACAGGTGCCCATCTCACCAATGCCCATGCAGGCCACCCAGGCGCCACCCGCGTCACTGCCTACGCAGTCTGTGATAGCCCACAGTATTTCTACGACTACATCCAACAGCTCTTCAACGATATCGGCGCCACCCCAGATGCCCTCCCCAACAATGTATCTGCCCAAGACATGCTGCGGGTGGTGGATGTCAAGGGTGCGGGGTATGCCATCAGCAAGGAAGATGAGCTTGAGACAGTTGCTCGAGTGGCACAGCAGACAGGGGTGCTGCTTGACCCAGTATACACAGGAAAGGCAGTGCATGGGATGCTGCAAGAGATGGCGGCCAACCCCAAGGCGTGGGAGGGGAAAAAGGTGTTGTTTGTTCACACGGGAGGGTTGTTTGGGATGTATGACAAGGTGGGGCAGCTGCAAGGTGTGGTGGAGAAGATGGGGGGTAGTCACCGGCTGCAGGTGGGGGGGGAGGGGGGGGATGTTGGGGGTGGGGGGGCTGCACGGGTGCCGGGGGGAGCGATGGTGTGATTTAATGAGTGAGTGTCGTTAGTATGTGTTGTGTACTGCGCATGTGTGTTGTGTACTGCACATGTGTGTTGTGTACTGTGCATGTGTGTTGTGTACTGGTGTGCAATGTTATACTCACACATAGTATACGTGATATTTTTCCTTGTTTTCAAAAGTTTGTCATTTATCGTCAACAACATTGTAAAGAAAAGCACATGCCATGCGAATCCTTTGCCATCCTTTTACCATGGCGGCATTGACCCTACATCAACACAACACCCACGTGCAAGACCAACACATTCCAACACATGCGTGTACACAACAGTGCGCCACCCTCCCACCCTCCTCTTGGTCACCACCACCTCATCACCACTTCATCACCACTTCATCACCACCTTCATCACAGGCTTTCTTGGTCCAGTGTTTTGAAACTGAAGGGGGTGAATGGATGCCCGTCACCATGATAAAACTTGTTCATGAACTCCACCCAGTGCAGTCGGAGGGCATGCAAGAATGCTGACAAGGACTCCATGACCATGAGCACACCCATAGAGGCAAAGAAAAACATTGCCGTTGCTGTGTGATGTGTATGTGTGTGGGGGGTAGGTGTGTATGAGGGTGTGAAGAATGCAACAACATTGATGGCAGAACGTGTATGCATAGTAGGTTTTTATACATGTGATACATGTACAATGTTGTGGACACATGTGCAACAACATGTACAACAAGACATGAACACATACACAAACAAATGCACCACCCCTTGACATCATCCATGCCCCCCCCCCCCCCAACCCCCCCCCATACCGATAAACAACGCCACAGGTCCACTCGCCACCCCCTTCATCAACACACGATCGTAAAACACCGCTGACAACTGACTATGCGCCAACGACAACGCCCACAAACGCAAATACGACGCCGTATTGGACACCGCCCCCAACACAAATTCAATTGTGTGTATCATTTGATGCACCAACACTTCGGAAAATTCAAATTCCTCTTCTCCATGACCCCCTCCACGACCATGTCCCCCACCAGAAGAGGTGACGCCCAATTCTGTGTCTGAATCGTCATCATGCACGCTGAGCCGTTGCCATCCATTCTGCTGGAAATGAGAGGGGAGGAGAAAAGGGGGTGGTTTTTTTCATCGAGGTACATTGTACGTGTGTGTGTGTTGTGTTTCTGAATCATCACACAGTCCACCCATCCACCCGTTTCCCCACACACATCCACCCACATCCCCCCACATACCACCCCCCACATACCACCCAACAACCCCCAACACACCTTTTTCTTTGTGTGTCGCTGCTTGAGTATATACGGCTTTGGCAGCAGCATCCACGGTACCGACACAAACATGACCAACAACAACAACACCTGTAAAAATGCCTGCCCCGGAAACAACACATTCTGAGGGCAGTTGCCCCCACAATCAACATCCCCAGGTGTGAGAAACATGTAGATAAGCACATGGTACAGGTCAGCCTCAGAACCAGTAAGCCACTTGAGGATTATGAGCAGACACAGGTAGCCAAACATGGCGTTGAGGAAGAGCATTTGGGGTATGAATTCACAGTATATGGAGAGCTCATCAGCAAAGTATCTATGGTTGAGGTAGGAGAGGATGACACCCAAGTTCATCTGTATCACACCTGTGTGGGGGGTGGTTTTGGGGGGGGTGGGGGGTGGGAAGAGGTGGTTGTGTGGGGTGTGGGATGTGTGTGAGGGTGTTGGTTCGAATGCGGTCAAACATGGTCAAAGACATGGTCAAACATGGTGTCAAACACACATCAATTAGATGAAAGCAACAACGAAACCACCACAAGCACCTGCAAAAGAAAAACAACAACAACAATACAGTCAACATACACACACGTACACATATACATACCCACCCACTACCCCACCCCCACATACCCAGTATGATGGACATTTTCATCTTGACACTGTTGAGAAACATGAGTTCAGTGGTGGTACCCTTCCAACCAGGGTCCACACCAAAAAAGTAGGGGGCCCCTGGTTTCATTACCAACCCCTGTGTATTGTGATGTGTATTGTGATGTGTGCTCTGATGTTGTGTTGTGCTCTGATATTGTGTTGCGCTCATATTGTATTGTGCTCATATTGTGTTACGTATACCCCCCACCCCACCCCCACTCACACCCACACTCACCTCTTCAAACGCCTGGGGGCATGCAGCATGATCAAAATGCATCATCACTGGGTTATCCAACGAGGGATTTGTAGGACACGCCCAGTGCTGTGTGCCAAACATTTGCATTGCAATGGAGAAGAATTCATTGTATAAGGCGCCTGTATACATGCTGAAGATTGCCATGAGGAGAATTAAATAACGACCTGGGGCGGGGAAGGGAATATGTGAGGGGATGTGGGGGAGGACGGAATGAGAGGGGATGTGGATGAAGGGAGGGAAGGAGGGAATGAGAGGGGGTGTGGAAATGAAAGGGGGGGCTGCATGATGATCCAAAGGGTGTATATATATACATATGTGTGTATGTATATATGTGTATGTGTGTGTATGTGTAATGCATGCCCACGCACACCCCTCATCACCCCCTCCCCCAAAAAACACCCCCACCCTCACCTCCAAACAGCATGCCCACAATATCCCCCAGGTCCTGCTTGGCCAAACTCGTCTCATTTGCCACCAAGTACAATGCAAACAGCAGCATCACAATCCCATGCCCCAGATCACCAAACATGACTGCAAACAAAAAGGGAAAGGTAATAATAGTAAACACAGCAGGGTTGGCTTCTCTGTATCGAGCAACACCGTAGGCGTCGATGATGTTCTGGAACTGCTGTTGTATGGTGGTGGTTGTGAAATGGGTGGGGGGCATTTCATAGGTGAGGAGGGTGTGGAAGACAGGGGCCACCTGGGTGAGGGTGGGTGGGTGGGGTATGTGCTGGCTGTGTGTATGCACTGTGTGTATGCACTGTATATCATACCCTCCTCCCTACTACACATTTGTGTGCAAGTCAGATAGGCATATAGCTACACACACACAACATCACCATCCCCCTGCTACCCCCCCACCCCCCTACACTTCCACCCCCACCCACACAAATCCCATACCGTAGCACCAGCACGCTCTGCAGACAACCGCAGCGTATCCTTGACCAAGCCCCTCGCACTCACAGGACACCACACCTCCGCCAACAACACCTTACTTGCCACATCAATCGACAATTTATTGAGCGTGTGGTACACCGCTTTTTCCCTCACCACCTGCAGCGACCAGACCTCCAGAGAGGAGCCCAGTGTTGATAGGAGGCCCCCCCTGTAGCGGGTCCCTGCTTCCATGGTGTGCAACAGTTCTCGGATGCGGGTGCTGATCTCGCCGCTCATCTGTCGCTGGCGGGATGCTTCCTCGGGGAGGGGGTAGCGGTTGGCACCAAATGCTTCACATATCTGTGCGTGTGGTGTGTGTGTGTGTGTGACATGAAGGTTGCACACCATAGGATGTGTACAGTACAGATGTAATGTGCTTACTGTACACATTGCAATGGTACAATGCTTCATGTACAACACCCAGACCACAAAGATCGTGGGGAGAGAGAGAGAGACCACCCACAGAAACCACCCACACCACCTACAACAACCACTCAGACCACCCACCTTGAGCATTTTTGCACGTGCACGTTCCCCTGAGAAAAACACCACAAAAACACTCTTATCTGCCCGTTCCCCCGTCCCCGGATCGGTCACCATCCCCACTGGTGCAAACCGCACGTACATGTTGCCCCTGGTGGCACGAAACAGCAGTCGCTCAAAGCTAAACTGCTTATCAAGGGGTATGGTGCCTGCCACAAAGCCCAGGCGGATGTTTCTGGGCTCTGGGTGGGTTTCTGTGAGGAGCAGGGGTGCATTGGGGGCGCCACCTGGGGGAGATGAGGGGGTAGGTGAGGGGGTAGGTGAGGGGGTGTATGTGGGGAGACACAGTGGGTTCAATTGAGAAACTATGGGTGATGCGGTATTGGTTATGTGCGCTCTCTGTACCAATGCAGCTGCACATGTGTGTGTGTGTGTGTGTGTGTGTGTGTGTGTGTTCACACCACCTCACAGCCATCAACCAACTACTGTGCACAACCACCATCAACACACAACCACCACCATCCACATACTGTCAAGTTGTGTTGTAGACTGTGTGCCAAAATGCTCTGCAGTGGAACGAACATCATCGAAAAACATGCCAGCACGATCAATCACCAACTGAAGCTCAAGCAGCTCGTTGTAACTGCGACGCAGGCGGTCACTGTTGGCATTGAGTTCGATGAGTTCATGCTCCAATTCCTCTACTTTTGCCTTTGAGGTGGGTGTGAGGTGGGTGTGAGGTGGGTTTGGGGGGGATGGACAACCAGGATGGATGGTGTGGAGGTGGGACAGAAAAAACACTGGACAGCAAATGCTACCAATCTTGCACACTATATTTGTTGATAACAATGCAGCTGGTGCAGTTGACGATGAGAACCATTGAGAGATTGCACATCACGTGATCATCCCCAGCAGCATCCTACCTCGAGTTCATCCACCTCAATCTCCTTGCGAAACATGTTTGGACGAGGTGTGATGGGCACACCAGCTTCCGTGCACTGTGGTGTGCATGCTGTCGTGGTAGCACCACAGGAGCACAACACCAAAACAACCATACGCACAACACACACCTGATCACGGAAAAAGCGAAGCTTGCGTGCCATCTCATCAAACCGCTTGACCTGTTGTATGGTGTGCATATGGTGTGCATATGGTGTGCATGCGCTGCATACATCAGCATCATCACCTACACCAAGTTGTTGCATCCCCAATCACCTGATTGGCGTATGTCCGTTGGAATGAACTCTTGTCTGCATTGAGATCTTTAAACTGCAGCATGCCAAGCTCCCCCAGTTCCATCACAATATCATGCGCATACTCGGCTGGCAGCATAAGCTGTGTGGGAAGATGGTTGGCATGTCACCTGATTGGTGCAGTATCTGATGCGTGCTGTCACTGATGTCCTTTGATCTTGCATGAATCTTGCATGCACTATGATGAGCTGCGGTTCATTTGTACGTACCTGCATCAGCTGCATCTCCTCACTCCTGAATAAATCCATCGTGTGTTGTGTGCTGCTTTATCAATGCATGTAGACTTTGGATGAATTACGCAGGCGCACAGTAACCGATTTGGTGAAAGGGGGTGACAGGCAGACACGACCCAAGACAGGCAGACACGAAGATCTGTGCTGCGAGTGCAATCCTACGCTGTTGTCTGGTTTATGTTGTCAGAAGGTGCACCCAACTGTTTGTTCTTTAACTATGTCGGTACTTGAACATGAAAAGAAGACAACTTGAGCGCACCCATCACCACCATCATATGCATTACATTACACTTCTGCGACAAACGCCACCGCCTGCTTTTGCTGGTAATACTGGTTCTCCGCCTCTGCCTTGCGCTTGTGCTTGGCAGCAAATGACTCGCGGTTGGCAACAATGCGCTGGATGATGGCCGCGCTTGTCATGTTGCTGGGACTGGCAATTTCCCTGTGTGTCAGGGGGGTGTTGATGCGTGTTGCTCAACCCACCCACCAACTGGAGACCCCACACAACCACACCCCGCAACATGCACACCCAACATTTGTAGGCGTACTTGTAGATGCCCTTGGCTTTGGCAACAGTATAGCGCAGGGGGTCCTCCCGCTCATCATGGCTCCCCCCCGACACTGCCTTGCTGGTTTCTCGCACACTCCCTCGCACCACTAGGCTGATGTTGAATGTGGTAATCAAATCCTCTGTCATGTGCAACGGTGCTCCTGTTGATGGGGGGGGGTGTTGATAGGGAGTGTGGTGTACATCACATGTGTGTGTGTGTGTGTGTGTGTGTGTGTGTGTGTGTGTGTGTGTGTGTGTGTG
>VFQP010002055.1_pt1 | contig 23797 bp, 25 predicted proteins | sample 3512351 | NCBI WGS metagenome assembly VFQP01 (sample SAMN10412372, study PRJNA504923) | tailings metagenome | isolation source: Relicate 1 Philex TSF1 revegetated site | place: Philippines: Tuba, Benguet | collected 2017-08-29
TCGCCTTCATGAAATTTATCTTGAATTAATTGAACAAGAGCTGCTTCCATTGCTTCCTCATCAGGCCCATCAATTGTTAGTGTGAGCTCTGTTCCTTGTGATGCAGCGAGCATCATGACGCCCATAATGCTTTTACCATTGATGGATTGGTTTTCTTTTATTACCTCTAGTTGACTTTGATACCTGGCAGCAGTGGATACAAATTTTGCTGAAGCACGTGCGTGCAAACCGAGTTTATTAATAATTTTTACAGTGACTTGCCTCATAATGCCTAAAACGCCAAATAAAATGTTAATAAGTCTCCGTCATTTCCAATCATTGTTTAAAACTTGATTATGTCAATTTCTAGCCATTTTTCACAAACTTTTTATCACGCTTGTTTGCGAAAATTGACTAGAAAATAGACTCAAACCAATCTGATTTTAAGAGACAGAAATGTTGGTTTTGCTCTAAACTACTCGCGGTGATCTTTCATCTTTTCTTTATGTTTGATTAATTGTTTATCAAGCTTGTCCATCAGTAAGTCGATGGCTGTATAGAGGTTGTCTGATTCTGCACTGGCATGTAGTTCTGCCTTATGAACTAAAATGGTTGCTTCGGCAATTTGTCGAATTTTCTCTATGTGAAAGACAACATTGATTGATGTTATTTTATCAAAGTGTCGTTCGAGTTTATCAAATTTTTCCTCTGCAAACTGTTTGAGAGCAGGGGTGATTTCCATATTGTGACCAGTAAAATTGATTTGCATGATAACTCTCCGTAACTAACTGCCAGAAACCGCGTGAAATGAATAAACATCTTCTGAAATTTTACTGAATTGACATCCTCCTTCGTCGCTCTGGCGCTCGAAACCTTATGTACAGACGCCCACACTTCGGTTCTTCACTTCTCTGCTCTCCGATGATGTATTTTTCAGTAAGTCTTCGAAGATGTCTAATAAATGTTTTGAAGTCAGTGAATCTTGAATCGTGTGCTTATAGCTCTCATAATCAAGATTAATACACAGCGTCGCTCAATACTTCTAAAACATACTTTAAGTTTAAACGATTCTAAAAAATCATCCAGCCTGGAGCCCGGTAAAATTGAAAATAATTTTTTCTGGATTGGGGGCTTGTTGGGGTCGTGTGCAATAACCACCAAAAGTGTTAATTCTGAATTAAGCCGCCATCCAAAGCGGTTTTGGGTGGTTTTGTTTTTACATTGTATCGTGATTTCATGTGGGTAAACACATCCCACATATTGGTGCGATCCCCCATGTGCATCATGATATCCGGAATTTCTACTTGGGGTTATGTTTTGAAAAAGCTGTCTTCCAACTTTTCAACACTATCATATCCAAGACTCCAATCTTGTTCACCTGATTTGGTTTCTTTTATTTTGAATGATGGATTTTCGCCACGATTAATTCGATTGGTCGTTTTATCCCATGCCCGATCTAACTCATCCAGCACTTCATCTAAGTGATCATCACAATAAACCGGTATTTTCTTATAGCCAAACTGATTGGCAATTTTTTCAGCATATAAATTGAGGATCTCCGCTGCCTTGACTGACTCCTCATTGATAGGAGTATATTTAAAATTTTTCTGGTCAGCACGAATGACATTGAATTTAGAGACCTCTTCTTCGCGCTTGATCAGATTTGACAGTTTTTCTTGTTGCTCCTGGGGTATAAGTTGAATCAGCTTTTCAATTCTTTTATTTTCTTTGGAAAATGCTTTTGTAAACATATCTTGTATAGTGCGATATGATGGCAGCAATATTTTTTGATTTTCAAAATATACTAACATTTGCCGAAATGTGTCATTGCCTTTTGGGTAATAACGTAATAGCTCTCCGAGATGAGATTCAACTACAGCATTTTGTTTTGGCGACCAGTCTTGATAATAGAATAAATTTAGAATGTCTTGCTTTTGTTCGTTAAGACTTTGACGTGTGATGCTGTTTGGTAGCCTAGCCTTTGTATTTTTATAATATTTTGCAATGAGATAATCTACGTCATTATATACTTCATCGAAAGTGAATTCAAAAAATTACTGCTTGGCTTTAAAATATGCAAGTTGCAGCCTAAAAGCTGTTTGGGTCTTTGTTGCAGAGTATTGGCACAATGCGATCATCTCTTGTGGATCTATTGCAAAATAAAGTTCACGTTCATCTGAATTGAAATCAGGACGAGCATAAAAATCTTTAATTTCTGGCTCGGTAAGTAATTGCAATCGATTTTTCTCTGTCATAGGCTGGTTCAAAAAACGGAGATTTGGATGGACTGTCATTGTCAGTCAATAAAAGTCGCATTGTACGCTTATTTTTAGTAAGATAAAGCCGTTCAGTAAATCTTAGTTCAATATATTGTTTTTCGGTTAATAAAGTGGACGTATTTTTATGAAAATTGGGTATGCGCGTGTTTCAACTAAAGAACAATCTTTGTCCATGCAGATCGACGCGCTTAAAAAAGCTGGGTGTGATGTCATTAATTATGAAATTGCCAGTGGTGCAAAAACAGCAAGACCTGTGCTTGATGAAATTATGCGAAATATTCGTGAAGATGATGTGTTGGTCGTTTGGAAATTGGATAGGCTTGGACGCAACTTAGCTCATCTTATTTATTTAACTAATAAATTGATAGAGAAAAAGGTTGGCTTAATTAGTTTAAATGATCCAATCGATACCTCAACGGCTCAAGGACGAATGGTTTTTGGTATTTTTGCAACCTTAGCAGAATTTGAGCGTGAATTAATTCGTGAACGAACACAAGCCGGGTTAAAATCGGCACGTGCGCGCGGTAGAAAAGGAGGCAGGCCAAAAGGTCTGTCTCAATCAGCTATAGAGAAAGCAACTATTGCAGAAGCTCTTTATAAAAATGGCAGTATCCCAGTGAAAAAAATTGCAGAACAATTGAATATCTCTAAAACAACCCTTTATTTATATTTAAGAACACGAAATGTTCGTATTGGAGAAAAAATTCCAGAACAACATTTAGACAGTGTTATGGAATAATTATGCTTACTTTCATACAAGAAATACTTGATGGTTTTCAAGATAATATAATTACTGAGCTTGATCTCATTGCTCATCAAGATTTTAAAATATTCGAATTTAAAATTAAGGGCGTGATCCAAAAAACTTTTAGCGTTGAGTTGCCTACTGACTGGATTGATGCGCAGACTTCTGATGGTATTACACAAATAGATAATAGATTTTATAGCAAATATCCTATATTTTCTGAACCAAGCTTTAGCGCATTAAAAGATGCATTGCTTCTCAATACATCTTTCGTAAGGTGTTCAGCTAATCGTATCATCTTGAGCAAAGAACAGTGTGATTATCTCGACAAAATAATACAGCGAAATATTGTTTTTTCTCAAATGACAGATGGTATAACTTTACTTCATTATTCAGCTATGTACGGTGATATTGACGTTATTCAAATGTATTCATGGCGTGCGAAGGAAGCGAATGAATTAGAAGTAAGATGCCAAGGTGGAAAAACGCCATTAGATTATGCTCGTAAAAATAATCATCTCATTATAGTGAGCTTTTTAGAGAGTCAGATAAAAAAAATACGTGGTATACAAACAGAAGTAACAGAATCTTCTACTACACAAATAAATAAACCATTATCTGACACCAATAAACAACATATATTCGATAGTTTGAGGATATTTGGTAGATTAAAATCAAACTCTCTTACTCAAAAGCTTATTGACGCGGCTTTAGCTGATATGGTGTTCCCACCTGCGTTTAAAACAAAGCTCTTATCCTTGCAATTAGCGTATCAAACAAATAAAAGTAGTGCAGCAATGAAATCATTACTCGCAAGTGCAATTCAAACCTATTTCGAGGAAGAAGGAGTCTCTCTATTTAAAGAGCTATTAAGTGGGGCGTTAGTTCCTGAGGATTGGAATCCTAGTTTGATGAGAAGATTAGCGAGTGATGAAATCATTATTATTGAAAATCCCTATGTTGAATCAACCATCCAAGATGGAAAGATATATTGGTGCATCAATTTTGGAAACCAAATTTATTATAGGCGGCCTTTTTATGAACCTATTATTTCTCAGGCGAGGATTCAAAATCGAAGTTGGCATTTAACTTGGAAAGAGTTTAGAGCTTTTAAGGATGCTGGTAAAAGAACCGGGACTATTTCTATTACAGAAGAACGTTTTGTAAACGCAATATCTTCATTTGTAAATAATGATGTTGGTTGGGCAAAATGTATATGGCAAGAATTAAGAAATGTAGGAGTGTTAGATAGAAAGCTGCGCTTATCACAAGCTTGGTATCCGTTCTCAAATGAATCAATATTATTAAATGCTGTTGGAACAAATACAAATCTTTATCAGATAATATCAAATATCCTGCAACAAATAGCGAATAATAATGTATTTCAAGAAGCAATCACACGAGATATGATTATTTATCGACCGGCACGCGTTTCAAAAACATGGGCTAAAACGGCCCGTATTACCAATAATAAGGACTCTTCTCTTATTACTAAAATATGGGACGTAGGGGTATCTCGCGAGCTACGAGACCATGCTGTACCTGATGAGCATCTACCTTGTATTGCTGATCATATTCCTTCTCAATCACAAGTTAAAATCATGTGTAATGCTAAAATAGATCAATATCAGCAAGAAATCTCTGTTTACATGCAGAATAATCCTTATGATTTAAGGAGTGTCCCACAAGATTTATTGATTTTACATCAGTGGAAAAATTATTGGGAGAATCAACTAAAGGCTTTTAAATCCGATGGAAAAGGGCTTCCTCTTTGGAGTATCTACATTACAAAAGAATTGGATGATACTGGTGATACCACCAGGGTGTGCAAAAAAGCCCAAGAAAATCTATCATTTTATTCAAGTGTCAAAAAACACATCGACGATTTAAAAAAAGGACTTAAAGAAGGAACTATTACACTAACTCAATTGATACAAGCTTTAGGCGCTTTCCGTTATATGTATTCACGCATGTGCAAACAAATATCTAATATTAACGGAGGGAAACATTTTATTCATGAAATCTCATTCAGCTTTTTCGGGGCAACCGATAAATCAAGCGATAGGAGAGAAATGGACGAGTTCTTTGTACAAGAGATGCGTGCTTTGCAAAATTAACGATATCAGTGGAAGGATAGCAGGCAACAGTTATGTGATGGTCAATCTGGTAAATCCATGGTTTATAACGTGTTACCTAAACGTTTAGCTAAAGGTGGCTTGGATAGGCATGAAGAAAAGTCGCATTTAATACCTGCGGGTCGAATCGCTGCACTAAAAGCCGCAGAGCAAGACATTTGCTTACCTACGTTTAATTTTCTTGGATTCACATGCTATTGGGGTCAAGCACAAAATGGCTTTTGGCGGTTGAAATTCACGAGTCGTAAAGACCGGTTCGCATCTAAACTCAAAAGGCTGAAAGAATACCTAAGAAAACATCTGAACACGAAAGAGACACGCGCGGCATCATCGAATCAGTCATCCGAGTTGTACGTGGATGGGTGAATTATCATGGTATATCTGATAATAAAAGACGTGCGGGTCAATTTTTGGAACGAACAAAACGGATCTTACTGCGTTGGTTAAATCGACGCGGAGGCAAGCATCGGGTAACTTGGAATAAACTGCTAAACATACTAAAGGTCTTAGAATTTCCAAAAATGTGGAAAACAGTATCGATGTTCTAACTCACTGAATATGTGTGGGGACACTGATCTATCGGGAGCCGGATGCGGTAGCTCTGCAAGTCCGGTTCTGAGGAGGGTTTGGTCAGAGTGATCTGGCCATTCTATTCACCCACGACCCCTTGTTGAAAAATTTATCGATAAGTATCTTTCTTTGAGTGCAGTAAATCAATTTGTAACGATGGTTTCATTGAACCATCAATCTGGTGTGTTCATATTAGGCGAGTAAAACAAATGCTGATTTATTTTTTTATCATGGTGGATCGAGGATAAACTGCCCGCGACCTCTCAATCAAAATCGCGGGATATAAATAATTACTTAACTTTCTTTTCTTTGAATACCACGTGTTTTCGAATCACGGGATCATACATCATTAATTCCATTTTTTCAGGATGGTTTCTTGGATTCTTCGTTGTCGTTTTGTAGTATCCAGTTCCAGCGGTAGACTCCATTTTTACTTTGATGGTCACGGCGGCCATATTATTCTCCAATTCTCTACCGGCCTAACTAAAAATTAGTTAGCCAATAGGTAAGCAACGCTTACTAACTTTATTGTTTATCTTTCTGACGTAGTTTTTTAAGCACTGCATCAATACCTAATTTATCAATCGTACGCATGCCTCTGGCACTCAGTTTCAAAGTCACGAAACGATTTTCACTCTCCACCCAGTAACGGTGCGTTTGGATATTAGGTAAAAAACGACGTTTTGTTTTATTGTTGGCATGCGAAACTTTATGACCTGACATAGGTCCTTTTCCAGTAACTTGGCACACTCTAGACATATTATCACTCCACAAGGAACTTAAGAGGCGATTTATACCAAAAAAACTTGGTGTTTGCAAGTTGCGATCAATTTCGTGAACCTGAAATAGCTAGTGAAATTTTATTCAGAATCTTGTACAATGGCGTCCTTGCTTATTTTGGTCGCGAAATAAGCGTCTGTATTATTTTTTTTAGGAGTTTATTGTGTCTACAATTACTTTAGAAGCACAAACCCGGGACGTTCAGGGGAAAGGTGCGAGCCGCCGTCTGCGTCGTGAAAACAAAGTGCCTGGTATTCTTTATGGTGGCGATAAAGAAACGCATCTGCTAACCTTGTCTGAAAATAAAGTGAATAAAGTTTTAGAGCAAGAAGCTATTTACACAGGTGTGTTTCATCTTTTAATTGATGGCAAAGAAGAGCAAGTTATTCTTAAAGACTTACAGCGTCATCCATACAAACCTGTTGTTTTGCATATGGATTTTCAACGCGTATCTGATAAAGATGTTCTTACTCGAATGATTCCTTTGCATTTCATCAACGACGAAGCATCTCCAGGACACAAAGCGGGCGGTGTGGTGAATCATATTTTGACGCAAGTCGAAGTACGTTGCCAAGCGCAATATGTACCTGAATTTATTGAAGTCGATCTGATTAACCTTGATTTAGATGATGTGCTTCATCTATCACAAATTAAATTACCAAAGCATGTTGAGTTTGCAATTGACCCAACAACAGATCATGATCACGATTTGCCTGTTGTTGGTATTCATGTCAGTAAAGCAGCTTTGAGTGAAGAAGCTTTAGAGGCTGCTGAACATGAAGCTGCCGAACATGAATCAGTTGTCGCTGACTCAGAGCAAGCTGAAGCTGGTTCAAAGGATGGCGCAGCGGAGTAAAATCATTTCAAACTTGGCCTCCATCAAGCTGATCGTTGGGTTACGAAACCCGGGTTCGGCTTACGCTCAAACCAGGCATAATGTAGGTGCTTGGTTTGTGGAGGCTCTTGCTCAGTTAGAAAAATCTTCCTTCAAATCAGATAAGAAACTTCGTGGTGATTTGGCCACGGCTCAAGTTCAAGAGACTTCTTGTTTATTGTTTTTGCCACTATCATTTATGAATATAAATGGAGAATGTGTGCGCTCTGTTTGTCAATTTTATCGTATTTTACCGCATGAGATCCTTGTGGCGCATGATGACTTGGATTTGCCAACAGGGCGAGTGCGATTGAAATCAGGTGGTGGGCACGGTGGACATAATGGTTTGCGAGACTTGATAACACAATTAGGAAGCAATACATTTCATCGCTTACGCATCGGTATTGGCCACCCAGGTCATCGAGAACAGGTTTCTGATTATGTTCTTGGTAAACCAACATCAGCAGAGCGACAAATCATAGAGGAAGCTATTTCCCGGGCTATATTGGTGGCACCACTGATTGTTGCCGGGAATATGGCTCGTGCAATGAATCAACTCAACACTGATTTTTAACATGTGAGAAAATTATGGGATTTAAATGTGGGATCGTAGGATTACCTAATGTTGGTAAGTCGACGTTGTTTAACGCATTAACTCGGGCCGGAATTGAAGCGGCTAATTATCCTTTTTGTACCATCGAGCCAAATGTTGGTGTGGTGACTGTTCCAGACCAAAGGCTAGATGCCCTGAGCGAAATTGTTCGCCCAGAGCGAGTTGTTCCTGCGGTGATGCAGTTTGTTGACATTGCGGGATTGGTGAAAGGTGCAGCCAAAGGAGAGGGATTAGGCAATCAATTTTTAGCCAATATCCGTGAGACCGATGCCATTGCACATGTCGTTCGCTGTTTTGAGCATCAAGATGTTGTGCATGTCGCCGGAAAGGTAGATCCCATTCATGATATTGAGATAATCAATACAGAGCTTGCATTAGCTGATATGGATTCTGTTGAAAAAGCACTGCTTAAAGCTAGTAAAAACAGCAAAAGTGGACAAAAAGAAGCTCAGTTTGAAAAGCAAACGCTAGAAAAGATTAAAGCGCATTTATATGCAGGTCATCCGGTCAGAACACTAGCTTTAACAGAAGATGAAGCTGATTATCAAAAGCGTTTGTTTCTCATCACCGCCAAACCAGTTTTATACATTGCAAATGTCAATGATGATGGTTATGACAACAATCCCATGCTAGATGATGTTCGTAAATTTGCTGCAGCAGAGAATGCGGGTGTGGTCGCTCTTTGTGCGGCAACGGAATCTGAGCTGGTCGAATTGGATGATGCTGATCGTGCTGAATTGATGGCCGGGCTTGGACTGGAAGAGCCTGGATTAAATCGAGTTATTCGTGCTGGCTATGAATTGCTCGGCCTACAAACCTATTTTACCGCTGGTGTAAAAGAAGTACGCGCTTGGACAATACAAAAGGGCTGTACGGCGCCTCAGGCTGCGGGTGTGATTCACACTGATTTTGAAAAAGGCTTTATTCGTGCTGAAGTTATTGCCTATAACGACTATGTCAATTTCCGTGGTGAGCAAGGTGCGAAAGAGGCTGGAAAATTAAGATTAGAAGGTAAAGAATATCGGGTTGTAGATGGAGATGTGATGCATTTTAGGTTTAATGTTTAAAAAAAGACCATTACACCGTTAAGCCTCTGTAAATCACAGATTATAATAGAATGTTGACGCTTTTGTGTTCGACATTCTTTCCGTTGTCGAATATTGTCAAAGATATCAAATATTACCTAAAGACACGCAAAACCCATCTACTGCAAACTTATTTATCTTAAAAGTCATTTTTTTGTGCGTTCTTTATTCTTTTTGATTTTTTTGTGTCTTTTGGTGCTATAGTTTTAGTGTTAGCATTAATCGTGGTGACAAAATGGTATTTAATTTTTTAAAAGCATTTGATGATGAGCAATTAAAAAATTGTGTATATTTACCACATGCTCCGAATACTGATGATACAAGTAATGACGGTTTATTGACATTGTGGTGTGCTGATGGCCTGGTGCATTACTGTCTAAAAATATCATCCCAGATGAAGACCGAAGTAGGCTGTTTCAATCAAGAGCAACTAAAAGCCATTCTTTTGTTTGCTGCAAGCAAAGGTAACTCCGAACTAGTTGAAGCATTGGTTTCTCTGACTGAGCAGAACAGACCAGGACAACAGGCTGTTGAAGAAGCTTTAAAGCTAGCTGCTTCAAAGGAAGATTCTAAAACGGTTCAAGTACTAATCTCACTGACTGCAAATCATGCGCCAAGTAAAGAGGCATTTGATGATGCTTTAAAGTCACGCGCATTCGATAGCGTAGCGTTAGATTTAATCGCAATGACTGGAGATAATGCACCAAGTCAAGAGACGATATTAGATAGATTTATATGTTGGAATGTAGATATAAATTTTGATATTGAAGAATCCAAATTATTTTTAAAAGCGATTCTCAAAAGTGGCCGACAAGAGGTTGTTGACGGACTAGTTTCAAGTGCTGCGTCTAACTCAAGGATGAAAAAAACAATAGAAAGCGCTTTATGGCGGTTAGCTATTGAAGATCCAAAAGAAAATTTATCGCTATTCAATAAGTGTTCAGAAGTAGATGTTCCGAGCAAAGATGACAGAGATGCTATACAGGCAATCAAAGACAAAAATCATACAGTTGATTTGTATAAACAGTCTAATTGTGTTCAAATCACAGAATTAGAACAAGCGCTGAAGAACCTTTGTTACATCATGGGTGATTCTGATGAAGCCAGATCTTCTTACCGCATTTTAAAACTTGTTCAGCTATCTATTAATGCTGGATGTGATGCGCAGTCATATTTGTCAAGTCAGGAGAGTAAACTCAGCAAAAATCTAAAGTCTTTACAATCTACTTCTTATGTCGAAACAGCGCAAAATATAGCAGCTGCGATTCTAAGTGTTTTAGTTTGTCTGACTGGTGTGGGGCTTTATTTTTCGTTGAAGATTTGGGACCAGAACCGTGAGCATAGAGGTGGTCAGTTCAGATTTTTTACTGATGGTGCAAAACAATCTGCTGAAATCGCTGAGTTTCAAGCCAAGCGGTCTACGAAGGAGTGGCGCGGTAAAAAAGGAGATTAAAACGGTGCCTTTTGCAAAGACGACTTACTTGAATCGTTGGAGGTTTTGGTCAGTATCCGAGTAAGTGTCTTTTTACTAATGATCCCGTTTTGTCGCAAAATGTGCGATTTCTTTTAACGCTTTTGCATATTTTGAATCTGGTAGAATGCTTAAGGCAGATAGTGCCTTATTTATCTCTTTATCTGCAATTTGTTGCGTATACTCTATCGCGTTTGTTTCACGGATAATATCAAGGATTTCTTGTAGATGCTCTAAAGAGCCTGTTTTGAGGCTGTCGCGGATTAGCGTCTGTTGTGCTGGCGAACTGAGTTGTAAAGCATATAATATGGGTAGAGTTGCTTTACCATCTGCCAAATCATCTCCTATGTTTTTACCCAACGTTTCGCTATTTGAGCATAAATCCAGCGTATCATCAATCAACTGAAATGCATTGCCTAAATGCAGACCATAAGCATAGAGGCCTTTTTCAACGGTTTTATCAGCACCACTGATTAATGCGCCAATAGCTGCTGAGGCGGCAAATAAAAGAGATGTTTTAGCTTGAATCACTTCAAAATAATCTTCGACATGGACTTGGTCTTGATGTCGGTTAGCCAATTGTTTGATTTCACCACAGGTGACTTGGTGTGTGATGTTGGAGAGTAGATGCATGATGTCGAGATGACCTACTTGCAACATGAGTTTTAAATATATTGTAAATAAATAATCACCTACCAAGATACTCGCTTTGCTACCCCAAATGCTGTTAGCCGTTTGTCGTCCACGGCGTAGTGTTGATTCATCAACAACGTCATCATGCAATAATGTGGCGGTATGAAAAAACTCGATCATTGCCGCAAGCGTGATGTGCTGATTACCTTGATAACCACAAGCTAAACTTGATAGTAATACGATGAGAGGGCGTAGCCGCTTACCGCCACTTTGAATGACATGGCTGGCTAAATCATCAATTAAACCAATTTGATCTTGAACCATTGAGAGCATCAGCTGATTCACTGCTTCAAAATCGCTTTGAACCAATGATCTTAAATGGTGAATAGGCATCACAGATTATCCTAAAAAATGTTTGGGTTTGAATTCGTCACGCGCTACAAAAACAAGAGAATTTGTTTCCAAATTTGTGTTGTTTTTGATTGGTTTCATCGAACGTTAATGGGCTCTTGTGAACGACGATACATATGGATTACAAAGGCTAACTATACACATCTTGGTTTAAGATTTCCATTTAAAGATGTATTTAACATGCAACTTTACAGTAAGAGGTGTTTATTGATCACGATATCACTTCTTTGAGCATCGATGGATAATTGGTTTACATGTTGGCTAAGAGGGCATTGGCGACTTTAGATTGGTTTTTACGCCCCAATTGTTTGCAAATCATATCACCTGCTGCCACAACTTTATAAATATCGATGCCGGTTTCGATACCAAGACCATGCATTAAATATAATACATCTTCAGTGGCTACATTGCCGGTCGCACCTCGTGCATAAGGGCAACCACCCAGACCCGCGACGGAACTATCAAAATGCTGAATGCCACACTCTAGCGCTGCGTAAATGTTCGCAATAGCCTGGCCATAGGTGTCATGAAAATGCATCGAAATTTTGCTCAGTGGCAGAAAATCACCTAATGTATCGAGCAAAGAAACTGTTTGTCTGGGTGTTCCTACACCAATGGTATCACCTAACGCTAGCTCATCGACGCCAATCTCTAAAAGTTGGTGTGCCACATCAACCACTTGACGAGGGGAGATCTGTCCTTCATACGGACACCCTAGGACACAGGAAATATAACCACGCACGTGAATATGGTGTTGTTTAGCGAGTGTCATCACAGGTTTAAATCGTTGAATACTTTCTGCAATCGAGCAATGAATATTGCGTTGATTAAATTGTTGGCTCGCTGCGGTAAATATCGCAATTTTTTTCATTCCTGCTGTGATGGCTTGTTGCATGCCAAGCTCATTAGGAACAAGGGCTGAAAAATGAACCCCTGTAGGTTTTTGAATGTGATGGAGCACCTCATCGTGATCGGCTAATTGGGGGATAACTTTTGCTGAGACAAAGCTTGTGATTTCAATATGCCTAAGTCCAGTTTGGCTGAGTAAATCAATCAACGCTACTTTATGTTTGGTCGGAACAAAAGTTGGCTCATTTTGTAGGCCATCTCTTGGGCCTACTTCTGTGATGATAACTTGCTCAGGTAAGCTCATTCATCCTCCAACGCAACGAGCATCGAGCCTTCATTGACTTGTGTCCCGATGTCGTAAAATACTTCACTGATGACGCCATCACGTGGCGCCCTGATGGTGTGTTCCATTTTCATTGCTTCTAATACGAGAAGTGGTTCACCGGCTTTTATCGTATCACCTTTTTTCTTAAATAACGTTACAATTGTGCCTGGCATGGGGGCTGTCAGTTGGTGACCCAGATGCGGTGATTGACTTAAGCTTTGGCTATCATTCGTAGTGAAGGTGATTGACCCTTCTGATGTGTAAATCGTCCAGGATTCATCTTGGTGCTGTTGAATGTTCAATTGGTGTTGCTGATGCCCGTCATGCAAATATAATTTATTGTTTTCATATTCAATATGAAAAGTTGTGTCGGATGTACGCATTGACTCTGGTGATAAAATAGCCAGAGTAGCCGATTTTGGTGATATGGGCGTGATACGAATTTCAATCTGTTCTTGTTGCCATTGATAAGTTTTTATCCAGATTCTGGACAAATGAGGCTGCCAAGCGAAGGTATCCTGATACAAGGCGTCAGCATGTGTCGCGCAAGTCCAGTAATCCATACATGCCGCTGCTTGTGACATCAAAACAGGGGATGGTGTTGGAAGTGATAACGTTTCTTCTGTCAAAAAAGCGGTGCTCAGTTGATTGTGTTTAAATCTTGGATGCGCGAGAATTGCTTGCAGTAATGGCAGATTTGTTTTAACGCCACCGACGCAATAAGATGTCAATGCTTGTTGCAGTCTCATGCGAGCTTGTTCACGATCTTCCCCCCAGGTGATACATTTGGCTATCATTGAATCGTAATAACGGCTAATAACACTGTGTTGGGTTATGCCAGTGTCAATCCTTACATGCTCGGTGTGGGGTTCTTGTAAAAAAGTAATTTGACCAATCGAAGGCATGAAATCATGCTCCGGATCTTCTGCGCACACACGGCATTCAATGGCATGGCCATGGATTTTGATCTGCTCTTGAGATAAAGGCAGTGGCTCATTTGCGGCAATACGCAATTGCCACTCTACCAAATCAAGCCCAGTGATCATTTCAGTAACAGGATGTTCGACTTGAAGACGAGTATTCATTTCCATAAAATAAAATGTACCGTCTTTGTCCATAATAAATTCGACGGTACCAGCTCCTCGATATTGAATGGTCTTTGCAACTTCTATCGCTGCTTCTGCTAATTTTTTGCGACAAGTAAGTGACAAATGGCTTGCTGGTGCTTCTTCAATGACTTTTTGATGTCGTCGTTGAATTGAGCAGTCGCGTTCATAAAGATGGACGACAATCCCATGATTATCAGCCATGATTTGCATTTCAATATGGCGAGGCTCTTGAATGAGTGCTTCTAAAATCATGGTGTCATCTGCAAAACTTGCCTGAGATTCTCGCCTGGCACTAGATAGAGCGTTGTGAAAATCGTTTTCCGTAAATACAGCCCTCATACCTTTGCCTCCACCACCACAAGCGGCTTTGAGTAAAAGAGGAAAACCAATATGTTTTGCTTCTCGTAGCAACCGCTCATCTGATTGATCCATGCCATGGTAACCAGGTGTTAAGGGTACGTTGGTTTGTTCTAAACGTTGCTTAGCTAGTTGTTTGGATGACATGGCTTCCATCGCGGGTACACTGGGGCCTACAAAGATGATATTTGCTTCTTCGCAAGCTTGAGCAAACTTAACATTTTCGGATAAAAAGCCATATCCTGGATGTATCGCATTTGCGCCACTTTCCTTAGCAACAGCGATGATGGCCTCAATGTTTAAATAACTTTCACTGGCGGCAGGAGCACCAAGGCAAAAGGCGCGATCAGCTTGTTTGACATGTGGGCTATTGATGTCTGCAGTAGAATAAACAGCGACTGTTGAGAGCCCCATTTTGCGTGCGGTACGTATGATACGGCATGCGATTTCACCTCGGTTAGCGATGAGTAGTGTGGTGATCATGGTATTGGACCATCCTTAGTTTTTCTTATTCAAGAATTTTTGTAACGCTTGTTGTGCCTCTTCAGATACCCTTTTTTGGGCAATCAACGATGCGGTTAAATCGCCTAATGCTTTGTCAATTGGTTGCCCTTCAATACGACGTACCAATGATTTTGCATCCATAACAGCTTGTTGAGGCCATGTTGCTATGGTGTTAGCCAATTTTTCCGCCGCAGAAGACAAGTCTTCGCGTTCAACACAGTGATGAATGAGCTGTAAATTTTTCGCACGCGAAGCATCAATCATTTCTGCACTCATAAATAAGCCGGTTGCTACGCGTGCACCAACAGCTTGGATCACATAAGGACTAATGACTGCGGGGATTAAGCCGAGTTTTACCTCGGAAAAACAAAAGGTTGCGTCTATGCTAGCTATAGCAATGTCACAAGCAGCAACTAAGCCAGCACCGCCACCATATGCACCACCTTGTACCATCGCTATGGTTGGTTTTGCACAATGGTATAGGGTATGTAGTGTTTCTGCCAAAATAGCTGCATCTTGTTTGTTTTCTTCTTCAGTAAAATACACCATGCGCTGCATCCATTGAAGATCGGCACCTGCAGAAAAATGTTTGCCATTGGCATTTAAAACAATGACGCGAATAGTCGGGTTTGCTTCAGCCTCTTTTATCGCTTCGGTTAACGCCCTCAGGCATTCATCATCAAACGCATTATGTTTTTCAACGCGATTTAAGGTGATCCACTGTATGGCCTGCTGAGTCGTCTTGATGATGTTGGTCATGGTCACATCCTGAATACACCAAAAGATGTTGGTTGGATGGCTGTGTTGAGTGCGGCAGACAGACCCAAACCTAAAACACGTCTGGTATCTTGTGGAGCAATCACGCCATCATCCCATAACCTAGCACTGGCGTAATAAGGATTACCCTGTGTTTCATATTGCTCACGCAAGCGATTTTTAAATGTTTCTTCCTCTTCTGCACGCCATTCAATTTGACGTTTTGCATATTTTTCGCGATGAATTTGCGCCAGTACATTGGCTGCTTGTTCACCTCCCATCACTGAAATACGTGCATTAGGCCAAGACCATAGAAATCTTGGTCCATAAGCGCGTCCGCACATGGCATAATTTCCTGCTCCAAAACTACCACCCACGATCACAGTAAACTTAGGTACAGCGGCATTAGCGACCGCCATAACCATTTTGGCCCCATGTTTAGCTATCCCGCTGGCTTCGTATTTACTACCAACCATAAAACCAGTGATATTTTGCAAAAAAACCAAAGGAATGCCTCGTTGGACGCAAAGCTCAACAAAATGCGCTCCTTTGAGAGCACTTTCACCGAATAAGATACCATTATTGGCAATAATGCCTATCGGATAGCCATAGAGATGGGCAAATCCACATACTAAACTTGTGCCATACAATGCCTTAAATTCATCAAACTCTGATGCATCGACCAACCGTGCAATCAGTTCCCGGCTATCAAACGGTTGACGTAAATCACATGGCACAATACCCAACAGTTCTTTAGGATCATATGCTGGTTCTCGGCTCTCAATGCGATGAAGTGACAGAGGCTTGATGCGATTTAATTGCTTAACAGCTTGGCGAGCTAAATGTAAGGCATGAGCATCGTTTTCTGCATACTGATCTGCAACACCAGATTGACGACAATGAATATCGGCCCCACCCAAATCTTCTGCAGAGATAATTTCACCGGTGGCTGCTTTGACCAGAGGCGGTCCTGCTAAAAAAATAGTCGCTTGATCTCTCACCATAATCGATACATCTGCCATGGCAGGAACATAGGCACCACCGGCTGTACAAGAACCCATGACGACGGCAATTTGAGGAATGTTTTTAGCCGACATGGTGGCTTGATTATAGAATATCCTACCAAAATGGTCGCGATCGGGAAAAACTTCATCTTGCATGGGTAAATAAGCGCCGCCAGAATCGACGATGTATATACAAGGTAGGTGATTTTCCAAAGCAATTTCTTGTGCGCGTAAATGTTTTTTTGCTGTCAGTGGGTAATAAGTTCCACCTTTAACCGTGGCATCGTTTATGACAATCATGCATTCTTGATTAGCAATACGTCCAATGCCTGTGATGATGCCTGCTGCGGGTAGTTCATCTTCATAGACTTCATAAGCAGCCAACTGTGAAAGCTCTAAAAAAGGACTTCCAGGATCGAGTAGTTGTTGCAATCTTTCACGTGGCAACCATTTGCCATGTTGGCGGTGACGGTTGCGAGCAGATTCATCGCCACCTTTTGCAATCTGACCAACTGTTTGTTGTAATGTTTCAACCAGTCGGAGCATGGACGCCTGATTTATTTTAAACGTTTCACTTGCTGGATTTAATTGACTGACGATTTTTGCCATGACAGCATCCTTTATCGAACAAAAATTTTACTAAGTACTAAGATAATCCAAATAACCCAAGTAGCCTCTAGGAAATAAGGCATCGGACTGCCTTTAATGTATCGATAGGCTAATGCTGGGATGCCTGTGATGATCAAGGGGCAAATCACCAGAGTAAATACGTGACGTACATTTAAACCAGCGGATGAGTTGCTAAAAAAAACAGCGATATGATCATCGACATATTGATAAAAATCCACCACCATTTTAGTAAAAATATGTGCGTAATTTGCAAAAACAATGATCAAAACACTTAAAATCAAGTAGGTTAGATAAGGTAAGAAACGTTTTGTCATCACTCCTCCACACATTCAATAGCCATGGCAACGGCTTCGCCACCACCTATACATAAGGACGCCATACCGCGTTTTTTGCGTTGATGGCGAAGTGCATGAATTAATGTCACCAATATTCGCGCGCCCGATGCACCAATAGGATGTCCCAGTGCACAACTACCACCATGAACATTCACTTTATTTTTATCTAACTTCAATGCCTCTATCGCCACCAAGGTGACCACCGCAAATGCTTCATTAATTTCAAATAAATCAATGCTATCGAGTGACCAATTTGCTTTTCGAGCTGCTTTTTGAATGGCATCAATGGGTGCTGTGGTAAACCATTCTGGTGCTTGTGAATGGGAACTGCAAGCAATAATTCGTGCTAATGGGTGAAGTTTGCGGTCAGCGGCTTCTTTTGCTGTCATCAATAACAAACTTGCTGCACCATCGGCGATAGAGCTGGCATTGCCTGCTGTAACGCTACCATCTTTAGAAAAAGCAGGATGCAGACGTCTTACTTTTTCAATTTTATTGGCATCCGGTGCTTCATCTTTACTGATGATTTGGCTGCCTTGTTTTGTGACGATTTCTACAGGTGCGATTTCACTGGAAAATGCGTCTTGCTGCGCGGCCAGAGCCTTTTGCATCGATTCAATTGCAAACTCATCTTGTGCTTCACGAGAAATATTATATTTTTGAGCCGTTTGATCGGCAAAGCATCCCATCAATGTACCTGTTTGATAAGCATCCTCTAAACCATCCAAGAACATATGATCTTTTAATTCCCCATGGCCAAGGCGATAACCGCCTCGTGCTTTGCTCAAGAGATAGGGGGCATTGGTCATACTTTCCATGCCGCCGGCTAAAATGATATTGGCGCTGCCAGATTTGATTGTGTCGTGCGCCTGCATGATTGCTTTCATACCTGAGCCGCACATTTTGTTAAGGGTGGTTGCACCGACTTTCTCGGGCAATCCGGCTAATAAAGCGGCTTGTCTTGCCGGTGCTTGTCCAATACCAGCCTGTAGAACACAACCACTGATTACTTCATCAACATCTTGTATTGGAAATTGTATTGCATCTAATACAGCACGGTGAGCGACTGCACCTAATTGAGGTGATGTCAGTGTACTAAATTGGCCTAATAGACTTCCAATAGGTGTTCGTTTTGCTGCAACAACGACAATATCTGTGGGATTCATGATATCCTTTAAAAAATATGTTTATTGGGTTGACAAGTTATGTCTGAGGTGTGCAACAATGCATATTGGCATGTTTTCATCTCGGCTTATGATTCGTTTGTTAGTTATCCTCAGGAAAACTATACCGTGCCTCAAGGTAATTGTGAAGCTGTGTGAAAAGGAATGCGGCTTATTAAAACAGATTAATTGCTGCAAAGGAGTTACTGATGCGACGATTGGTATTATGGGGACATCATCTGGATGAATTTATCGACATGTTTGATTTGTCCGCTACCGATCTTAAAAAGAGATTTTTCGAATACACCTGTGGCGCGACGGCGGTCAATGCGGAGCTCACCGCTTTAGGTGGACACTGTGTGAGTTATGATGCTTGGTTTCAGCTGGATAAGTTAATTTTATCTCAAGAAATTGAATATCAGTTTGAATCAAGAATTAGAGAATTTCAGGCGCAGCAACAAGTTTTAGATTTAAGCCGTTACGGCTCATTTGAACATTTAGTTACCTACCGTCGAGAGGGTATTGAGACCTTCTTAGCTGATTATGAACAAGGTCGCGTAGATAAACGCTACTTACCCGATATGACGCCTCATCAAGTGCCACAAAAACTACCTTTTTTGCATGGATCTTTTGATATCGCGCTGGTTGTTCATGCTTTTTTTTCAGATGTGCCTTATCAAACGATAGATGATCACTTGTTCATGATCGAGGAATTAGCCCGTGTTGCAAAAGAAGTTCGAATTTTTCCTTTGGTTGATGCGCAGGGTACTCCTTCTCCCTGTCTTGGCCCTGTGTTGCTGGGATTGCAACAGGCAAATTACGGTGTTGAGGTACGGGAAGTAACTTATCATTTACAGCCAAAAGGGAACGCCATGCTTCGTGTTTGGGCTAAACAATGTGAGGTAAGTTAAGATTGGTATAATAATTCTCATTAGAATCTCTTAAATTGTTCATTTATTGGGCGACCAGCTTTTTGATAGGCATGCTTAGTTTGTTATGCGATAATCGCGAACCAAATTTTAAATGTTGTTTTATTTATGCCCTACATTTCTAGCGTCGAAGCGTTACAAGAGACGATTACTCAGCGATCGTTAGCCAAAGAAACAGTCATTGATTTTAGTTCTTTGGGTGAGCAACTCATTAATTGGACTGATTTATTTTATCATCCATGGTCTTTGCCTTACGCTTTATCAATCGATTTTGGCGATCAACCGGTTTCATCACAACAGTTGGATGCGTTGATTCGATTTATTAAGACGAAAAAGCGCGAGGTGATTGGGTTATCATTTAGTTTTTGGGGCGATAATAGCCTAGATCTGACAGTATGTGAGCTTATTATAAAAGCCTTATCAGAAGGATATTTTCCTTTGGGTTTTAGCTTAATTATTTCCGCTAAAAACATAGAACACCACCATCTATTCCCTCGTTTTACCGCTGCCCTTCATACAGAAAAAACTCCAGCTTGGGTGTCAGTTGATTTTTTTGATACACCTATTGCAGATGAAAATATAGCGTATCTGGTGACTGCTTTAAAAAATAATGTTTTTCCGCTAGCGACTTCCATTAAAGTCGGTCTGAATGGACAAGCGGCCCATCGCAATGAGATTTTTCGGGCATGTCAATATTTTGCTCAAGAAGCAAAGCGCTTCTTGAGTCAAGATCAACAAATTGATGGGCAAGTTTTAGCAATTTTAAAAGCAAAAATATCTCCATATTTGTCTGACTCATCATTAAAAATCAATCGACATATCGTAGAAACGAATTATCGTAGCGTGCTTACATTTAAAAGAAATTTTAATGCTAAGGGATTAAATCAGCATAATGTTGTTTATTTACAAGATTGGACTGAAATTGCTTATTTACAGTGTATTTTGAATGCGGACACGTCGTATGTTTTTGATTTGTTGATTGACTGCAGTGCGTGGTTTCTGGAATCAGAGGCAATAGATATCCTAATAGAAATCCTGTCTCGAGCATCTTTTCGTGGAATTATCTGCTCAAGTTTGCAAAATATTTCTAGAAAAGGCTTGGAAAAGCTGGCGTATGCAGCAATATCAGGTAGACTTCAGCCATATTCAAGTTATCATCTTTCTATCGAAAACTTAGAGCGCTTTTCGTTTTTTCATGAATTTTTTCAAATCATCTTTTCGCCGAAGTGTGTTTCTAATCTCACGATAGTGCTGACGGGGGAGATGCTTAAAGAGAATCTTTGTTGGTTGAGTGATTTTTTGACAGAAGCAGAGATTCCATCTGGTTTAACCCTAGACATAGGACAAAATGGTTCGGATGAAATTCGAAGTTTTATTGCAGAACGTTGTCCAGCCAAACCTGTCATTTCTTTTGACCAAGATAATTTTGAGGATGAAACTTCACTCCCTTTCAATGATTCTTCGTTAGTTGTTGAACTTGACAAACGTCGGCAGATTCAAAATCAAATTCGACTACATCTTGAGAAATTATCTCCACGGTCTAAAGCCAAAAGAAGCGAGCTTTTGTTAGAGTTGTCTGAAAGCTTAAATAATATGCAAGAATCAATTCACTCGATTATTTCTCGTTGGAAAACAGCGCATTATCACAAATTGACCAGAGATTATTTTCAAGCTTTGACACATTTTGGTAGTAAGTCAACAACTCAGGATTGGATTGATTATCTAGCTTTATCGCATTCACCATCATCTATCGCTGCAGATGTTGGGTTGATTCGACCGACATCTAAACATATCAATAATGGAATTCCCGTTACGGAATGTAGCTCTATTTCAAGCGATAGTTTATTGGATACTGGTTTGCCGCCTCTGTAGCGTCAATCAGGACAACTTGCTAAGCAATTGCTCCACGCTATCCTCTTGGTATTGAGACTTTTCTAGATTTAGGTAAATCTGTTTGGAATTGACATCAACCAGCGCTTCGCAAACACCTGGAAGTGTACGTAAATGTTGTTCTATTTCTGATGGGGGTATAGAGGTTTCCGGTAGGGCGTAGGCGCGAGTAAATTGATATTTTAATGGTTGCATGAAAGTTGCTATCCCAAGCCATATCAATGCTAGCAACACGTTTACCCAAAATATCCCGGCGTACTTCCAATACTCAAACAGGATGCCCGAAAGGACACCACCGACAAAAATACCGAGAAATTGACAGGTAGAGTAAAGCCCCATTGCGCTGCCACGATGTCTGATATCAGCTTGGCGTGATGCCATTGATGGCAAGCTCGCTTCAAGTGTATTAAAGGCTGTGAAGTATAGCAATAAACTGAATCCCATGCCCCAAAATGATGTCTGTTCATTGACCAGAAAAAATTGAGAAAGCCCTGTAACGAAAACACAACTGATGAAGACGACTTTTATCTTTTGTTTACGCTCAGACAATATAATACAAGGAATCATCAAAACAAAGCCGAGTAACATCAGTGGAAGATAGAAGATGCCGGCACTACTCAAGTGATGCGCTTTGAGATGAGGTTGTAGTAGTAAAGGAATAGCAAAAAACGTAGAGGTTAAAATAAGATGCTGGAAAAAGATACCGGCGTTGGTTCGAAGCAAATGTGGGTTATAAAAAACATACTTAAAGCCCAAGATGCTTTCTTTGGCGATATTTTGAAAGGCAATAGGGTTTGGTGATGGTAGTAAGAATATGACGATGATTAACCCTAAAGCTGCAAGTGCGGCTGTTAGATTAAACACGCCTGCTAAGCCAAAAGATGCTGTTATCATTGGACTGAATACCATAGCAAGTCCAAATGATACGCCTATCGTGCTGCCTATCATGGCCATGGCTTTTGTGCGGTGCTCATCGGGCGTGAGGTCTGCTAATAAGGCGATCAGAACACTACCGATTGCGCCTCCACCTTGTATCATTCTGGCGCAAATCATACCTTCAATCGAATGCGTAAACGCGCCTAACAAACTGCCCCCAGCAAATAAACTAAGACCTGCGATTAACAAGGGTTTTCGTCCATAACGGTCAGACCATATGCCGAATGGAATTTGTAAAAGCCCTTGGGTGAACCCATAACAGCCCAAAGCGATACCCATCAATTTGGGGGTCGCATGGGTTAAGTGGGTAGCATAAAGAGTGAATACTGGGATAAGCATAAATAAACCCAGCATGCGAAATGCAAAGATCATTGCAATTGATATTGTGTGTTTCAACCACCCGTTTTCACTCATGCATCTATCTAACAGAAAAAGCCAGGCTCGAATTGTATCAGTTGCTCTCGTTTAAGCCAAGAACTGGGTGATTCTATATAAAAATCGTTGTGGATGATATGAGATGCGCACCCATACAGGAATAATAGGTAAGACTTGGCTTAAGTCAGATTTTTTTGGCTTTTATGGTGGATGCTTTCATACAAAATCAAGGGTATACTCCTTCAAATTTATTAAATCAAGATGGAGCATCTGATGCATGCTATTTTTACGGGTAAAGTTGCGTTAGTGACTGGGGGTGCTAGAGGCATTGGACGTGCCACAGCATTAAAGCTAGCCAAACATGGTGCGGACATTGCAATTGTTTATTACAATAGTTCTGATGAAGCGAGCCTGTTAGCCAAGGAAATCCAGGCTCTTGGTCGAAGAGCTATCATTGTTCAGGCTAACGTTGCTGATCAGCAATCGGTGAAAGAATTATTCGTCAACTTTCAAAACCATTTTGAACGCTTGGATTTTCTTATTAGTAACGCTGCCAGTGGTGTCTTGAAACCTGCTATGAAAATGTCTACCAAGCATTGGCGCTGGTGTCTTGAAACCAATGCTTTGGCACTAAATCATCTCGTTTGTGAAAGTCAATCATTGTTACAACGCGGTGGACGAGTCATTGCATTATCAAGTTTAGGTGCCCAGCGCGCTATTCCAAACTATGCTTTTATTGGTGCGTCTAAGGCGGCATTGGAAGCATTGGTACGCTCTTTGAGTATTGAGCTTGCACCAATGGGGGTAACGGTTAATACCGTTTCAGCTGGTGTGGTGGACACGGATGCATTAAAGCATTTTCCTAATCGTGAGCAATTGTTACAGGCTTATCAAGCTCAAGCGTTGGCAGAGAGACCTTTGTCGCCAGAAGATGTTGCCAATACGGTGTATTTGTTGTGTCAACCGGAAGCCGATATGATTCGTGGGCATACCCTGTTTGTAGATGCTGGCTACAGCGTTGTTGGATAGTTAGATGGATCCGATACTTTCGGTTGCACAA
>VFQP010002056.1_pt1 | contig 23791 bp, 23 predicted proteins | sample 3512351 | NCBI WGS metagenome assembly VFQP01 (sample SAMN10412372, study PRJNA504923) | tailings metagenome | isolation source: Relicate 1 Philex TSF1 revegetated site | place: Philippines: Tuba, Benguet | collected 2017-08-29
CGGGCTGGTGTTCGTCAGGCTCACCACGAGGGTCGCGCTGAGTCCATTCGCCGCTGCCGTGTAATCAAAACTTCCAGTGAAGCTGGCCGGGGTGCTGCCACCCGAACCGCCAACGTAAACAATGCTTCCAAACGCGGAGGTTGCGAATGAAGCAGCGAGCAATACTGTGCTAAGGATTTTCATGGGGTGAATCTTCTTCTTCTAGATGATGTACCTTAGTCTTGTCATAAGGCAAGTGAAATTCTAAGGGATTTGTACCAGTACTATTCAGTGAGGCTGAACGGACGGGTGTTTCGGAATTCCGCAGTATCAGCTTGTAGACTTTCACATTAGGCAGGTGCCTTCATCGCCTAGCTCCTTTTTTTACAATGAGTTGGCTCCTTTTGCTTGTCGCTTCAGTCCCCGGAGATCGAGACCCATTGCCATCTGCAGTCACCAAGAATTCGTCCTCTCGCACGCCAACAACTCATTTTGGGGTCCGTATTAGAGTCTGCGAGTTCAGTTTGGGGAGCCCGTTGGGCTAATTCCGCCTACATTGGTGTAAAGAGATCACTGCATCGGTTCGCAGTTCTTTCAGCACAATAGTTTAGCTGGGGCAAAGGAAGGGCGAAGATGTGGTTCTGCCGCTGGAATTCGGATTCCGAAGTTCGAAACCAAAGCATCCGCTCAGAATTGCCTCATCTCGGGATAATGCAGACTCCACTATGCGGACGTAGCGATCTGGGCAGACATGCTTCGAATCATGCTTTCGACGCATCCAGCGGGGGTCCCATTCGCTAGAGCTCCTGAACCGCAGAAGTTGCATGGCAGTGCGTTTCGAATGGAGTGCGCACAGCGCTCCGATCAAGTTGACTGAATCCGCAGCAGACGGCGAATTGCCATTCCTCGAGATGCGGATTCTTGGGTTGGGGGAATGGTGAACGTCGTTTTCCATGTAGCGGGAGAATGCGGCCCTAATCGCCGCCCAGCGTGGTGGCATTCGAGCGCCCCTTCAACCACGGGAGTTGAAGGGGCGAGGTGGAAACCGGGCCATTACTGCTGCTCGGCCCAGTGGATGAACTTCTGAGCGACTTTTCGACCGAGTTCCACGCCGGCGGCGTTATCCATTTGGAAGTGGATTCCCGCCCAGATGCGGGAGTCACCGGCTTCTTTCCCGATGGCGCGAATTTCATCGGCACGCTTGGGAAATAGGTAGGCAATGACTTCCGCTCTGGCGGTCGAAAACGTGGAGTGGTTCGACGGATAAGAAGGGAAGTTTGGGGCGGGGAAGAGCGGGACCAACGTGGGGTCGAGTTGTGCGGGGCGCAGATACCAGTAGGCGTACTTGCCATCCTGGCTGGCGATGAAGGCGTCAAAGCCTACCGCGCCCAGCAGTGCGTAGGCGCGGGCGGCATGCGCCGAGTCCAGCTTGTCTTCGATGACGTAACGGTTCATGTGCAGGACGGCAAAGGGGAAGACCCCTTCCGTGCTTTGCCAATAGAAGGACTTGAAGTTCGTCGTCATGTTCGGACCGGTGAGGGCGCGCGGGAAGTTCTTCACTTCGGCGAGTTCGGCCTGAACGGCAGCGGAATCGCATGGTGGCGGGGCGGCGGGGCGGAACTCGGAAGGCGAAGACAGAAGCAGCGGCTTCCAGGTGGCGGCACTAAAGTTACCGGGGTTCGTGCCCGTCCATCGGCAGGGGCCGCTGGGAATCGAAGGCGTGACGGGCATGTCGGCGCCGTCCATACGCGCTTTGGCGATGACTTGTTGTGCGATGCGCTTGCCGAGTTCCATGCCTGCGAAGTAGTCAGTGGGGTGCTCGACACCAGCGTAAAGACGGGACATGCCAGCTTCCTGGGCTAATTGATGAAAGTAATCCGCTTCGGCGGGAACTAAGTAAGATAGCACCGCGGCGGCAGCCGCCGCGCTCGCGGCGTAGTCCGAGGGATAAGAGGATGTGTTGGGCATGGCTACCCGCGGCTTGATTGCCGCGTCGGATTGCGAGGGGCGCGGCCGGTTGTATTGCCGTTTGGCGGCGTAGGCAGCGATAGTTGCGTCATGCATCGCCAGGGATACGTAGGTGTAGGCTCGGACGAAGAAAGGGCTGAGTGGCTTGCCTTCGATCTGGCGATTGGCTACCAGTTGCATCCAGCGGTAGCTAGGCGGGCCGGCGTCCCAGAAGCGAATTTGCTCGACGATATTCGGGTGCATCTCCGCGACGGCGGAGCGGACCCAGTTGAGTTCATTCTGCGTCGCGTCGCTCGATGGCGGCGCCGGCACGCCATGTTCGGCAGGGGCGGCAATCACCCAGGTTTTCCAATCGGCGGGATGTTTTTGCGAATTTCCTCCGGTGGCAAAAGATAGCGATGCGCCCAAGGCCAGGATGGCCATTGCTTTCTGAAAGCTCATTTGTGTTGTTCTCCTAAGTTATGTTGCGGGAGTATGTCCCACTAACTAGGGAAGCGAGGCCCCTGGGTTTTTTCGCGGGAATTGTATGCGGATCTTAGGGCTGAAGCGCCGCGAGCTGCCGCAGTACAAATGAGTTGTTGGGAAGTTTGCGGTCCCAGTCCTTCCAAAGCGCCGTTCGGCGCTGGGTGTAGGCCGTGGCCTCCTCCGGGAGTTTGTTTTGTATGGCGGATTTGGCGAGGCCATCGTAGAGGCGTGAGATCCCGTTGGCGTGACGGAGGTCTGAGCCGGGATGGGGCTGCGAGGCGGCTATGAGTCGTTCCAGCTCTTTGTACGTTTGCCAGGCTAAATCGGCCTTCCCCGTGGCGAGTTGCTGTTCGGCCAAGGCGCGGAGGTAAGCGTCCGCTTCCTGCCCCATGAGAACGGAGGTGGCTGGCCACTGTTTACCCTTCTTGAGAAGTTCCAGAGCGGCGTCCAGACGGCGCTGCGCCTCTGCGGGTTGACGCAGGCGACGCAACGCATAGGTGGAGCCGGTATTGGCCCAAACGAGGTAGTCGTTGATCCTGCGGTTGCTTGGGATCTCCGAGAGACGTTTGATGACGTAGTCGTAGGTGCGGAGGGCGGCGCGTGGGTCGCGGTCGCGCAACAAATCGCCCAACTCGTTTCCGGCCATCGCGATGTAGGTGCGGGAAGAGTAGTCCTTGGAGTCTTTGTCGGCGGCTTGCGTGGAGAGTTGCAGCGCCTTTTCAAAGCTGGGTATCGCATCCTTTTCCAACGCGAGATTGATGTTGTCTTTTTCCCCGAGGAGCAAGCCTTCTCGCCAATGCGCGGCGCTGAGGATCAGCATGGAACCTGAATCCGAGGGGTTGAAGCCCTTCTCGGCCAGCAGCCTCGCTTCTTGCATGATGGTCCGGGCTCCAGTCAGATCTCCCGAGAAGCGGCGGGCGTTGCCCAAGACGCTCAAGGCGCGGCTCAATTCAGCCGGCGAGGAGCCGGATTGGCGAGCAAGTTCCACGGCGCGGCTGGCAAACTTGATGGCATTCTCCATATGATGCATGTTCAAGTTCGCGAGGCCAACGTTTACGAATAGAGGCGCCGCGCGTTTGCCTTCCTTGTCTTCAGCGGCAGGAAAGCGAAGGAATTCCTCCAGGCGTAGCGCCGCCTTGGCGGCGTGTTGGGCGGCAATGTCGTTCTCTTGCAAGGTTTGCGTGAGTACCATCGAGTCGTGCTCGATTTGCGCCAGCAGAAAGGTTCCGTCTTTGGCTTCGGAAGCCGGGAGTGAAGGCAGCGCTTTTTCAACTATGCGCTCCGCTGAGGCCAGGCTCTTGCGGGCATCGGCGAACTTGCCCAGGGTGGGGTAGCCGGGTACTCCTTGGACACGGGCGACATTCAGGTAGGCGCGCCCGATTTCCAGAGAGAGGCCAGCGTCTCCGTGGGCCTCTTTGCCGAGCCGCTCCAGGTAGTCCAACGAATCCGCCACAATCTTTTCGCGAGGGCCGGTAGAGCCGGGAAGGTTTCGGATGCTTTGCTCGACGTCCAGGAACTTGGCTGCGATTTGCCGGACTTCGTTAAAGCGGCGCTGGGCAAGGTTCTTTTCTTTCTGAGCGATCCAGAGTCCACTACTCAGGCCGATCAGCCCCAAGGCGGCTGCTGTAGTGGCGAGCCAATAGCGGCGGAGGAACTTTCTCGTGCTGTAGAGTGCATTGCCGCGCCGGGCGGCCACGGGACGGTTCTCAAGGTAGGCTTGCAGGTCTTGCGAGAGTAATTCCGCGGAGGCATAACGCTCCTCGGGCTCTTGGCGCATGGCCTGGGCGACGATGGCTTTCAAGTCCGCGTTGACGGTGCCGGTTCTTTGCGAAGCAAGGAGTTTTGCCAGGATCGCGCCCAAGGAATAGATATCCGTCGAGGTGGAATTTACGTAGCCGCGAAGCTGTTCGGGGCTGGCGAATTCGGGAGTGAGGATGCGCTCAATGGTTCGGGTATCGCCAGGAGCGTCCAACATTTTCGCAATACCGAAGTCTAAGAGTTTCGCTTCCCCTGATCCGTCGATCAGGATGTTTGAGGGCTTCAGATCGCAATGAATGATGAGGTTGCGATGCGCGTAGGCAACGGCATTGGTGACCTTGACAAAGAGGCGAACGATGGCGGGCAGAGAAAGCGTGGCGGCGTATTCATCGATTCGGATGCCGTTCACATACTCCATGACGAGGTAAGGGTGGCCCGTAGCGGTACCGGCGTCCAGCAAGCGTGCGATACCGGGATGGTGCAGTTGGGCCAGAATCTGACGCTCCCGCAGGAAGCGCTCCCGCAGGCTGGGTAGATTCGTTTGGGCGCGTAGCAATTTGATCGCGACGACCTGCTCGATCTCGCCATCCGCGCGTTCTGCCAGGAATACGGTTCCCATGCCGCCGCTTCCGAGGAGTTGCCGCAGGCGGTAGGGACCGACCCGATCACCACTTTTCCAACCCCAACCGCTTTCCAAAAGATCTTCAGCGGCGGCTCCCACGCTGGCGCCGAGGGGGTCGATGCTGGGGGAGTCGTCGAAGGCCAACAATGACTCCAACTCCGCCTTCAGATCCGCGGGGACCTGGCGCCGCTGGTACTCCTGAGCGCGCTGACCTGGGGGCATATCGGCGAGTTCGCGGAAAAGCTCTCGAAGGTCTTTGTTCATTGCACAGTCAGCCGCTTTCATCCTAGCGTTTCGGCATTCCGAAATCCGGCCCTGTTAGACATAGCGTAAACGCGCGGTTATTTAGCGGGTGCTAGTCTAAAAATCGTGGCCGAGTCGATTCAATCCTTGCTCGATCGCGTACAGGCGGGTGATTCCTCCGCAGTAGATGAATTGGGCCTGAGCCTTTACGACGAACTCCATCGCATCGCTACGCGGCATTTGCGGGCGGAGCGGCGTAACCACACTCTCCAGCCAACAGCATTGATTCATGAGGCTTACGTAAAGCTCTGCAATGGAGCAGAGCGAGGCTATAGCGATAAAGCGCATTTCCTGGCCTTGGCTTCCCGCGCCATGCGGCAGGTCCTGGTGGACTATGCGCGATCTCGCGCCAGCCAAAAGAGGGCTCCGGGGGCAGGCTACTTCGCGCCCGATACGTTGGAAGTGGCCAGCCCGGAAGGCGTTGAATTAGTGGACCTGATTGCCTTGGATACGGCTTTGGGCGAGTTGGCGCAAGAGGATGCGAACCTCTCGCGCCTGATTGAGATGAAGTATTTCGGCGGCATGACCGCTGAAGAAGTAGCAGAAGCGCTACAGCAGTCGGTCCACGTGGTTCGCCACGACCTTCGCTTGGCGCAGGCTTGGCTGCGGCGAAGAATTGCCGGTTAGTGTTTTTCGGAGCCTTCGGTCGGCGCTACGCCCTTCTTTGCTTCGCTACCGGTGCCCATGCCCAATTCAACCTTCACCCCGGTGCGCAGCAGAGATGTTTCACTGGGACCCTGGAAGAAGGAATAACCTTGGCGCGTCGACTTCCAAGCCAGAGGGCCCGCGACTTTCTTGCCGGCCTTGGTAACGTCATTCAAAGTCTTGGTGACGAGGGCTTCGTACTTTGGATCGCCTTGCTTTAATCCCGAAAAGCTGCTGAGGTCCGTGCTGGCCACGAATACGACATCCACGCCAGGGATTGCGGCAATCTGATCGGCGATGGCCGCGCCTGCGGGGGATTCCACCATCGCGACGATCATGATGTTGTCGTTGGCGATCTGGCGGTAGTCGGGGCCCCAAAGCGCGCCATACTGCCCGCCGCCTTGGGATCGTTTGCCGAGCGGGGGATACATCGCAAACTTGATGGCGTTTTTTACCTTCTGGACGTCGTCAACCATCGGAATGATGATGCCGGCGGCGCCCATATCGACGGCCTTCTGAATGTCGCCCTCGGTGGCGTCCGGAACGCGGATAAAGGGCATGGCGGGGGCGCCCTTGCAGGCCATGATCATGCGAGCGACATCCTGATAGGTCATCGGGCTGTGCTGCATTTCAATCCAGGTAAAGTCGAAACCTGAATTGGCCATGGCGCAATAGGTGTCGGGGTCGGGGATCATCACGGTTCCGCCTACGACTTGCTTGCCTTCGGCGAGTTTCGTTTTTACGGTGTTGAAGATGCGAGGCTTGCCCTGCTGGGCGAAGACGGATGTGGCAAGGGCCAGCAATAGGAGGACGCGTAGAGTCATATATTTAGCTCCGGGATTCTGCAGTGGTGGGATCGATCATGCGGGTTACGGCGCTGACGCGGTCCGCAGGGAAACCGCCTCGCTCGGCGTGCTCGCGAACGGTTGCTTCATCGGGCGCGATGTAGACGCAATAAACCTTGTCAGCCGTGACGAAACTCTCTACCCATTGGATGGCTGGACCCATACCTTGGAGAACGCCGCAGGACTTCTGGGAAATTGCCTGCAATTGCTCATCGCTTAGGTTTCCAGCGCCGGGAATGTTGCGCTCGATCACGAACTTGGGCATCGCCGTGATTCTATATCATGGCGCATGGCTTTCCAAGCTTGTAATGGCTTTGGGGCGAGCTGCAAATTTTGCGGACTATTGAATCGGAATGGCGCCCGTGCTCAAGAGCCGATCATGGAAGGACTTCAAGTTCACGCTTGGGCCGGCTTGCTGGCGCAAGCGCCGGAAATGGCGATAGCCGGCGAAGTAACTCGTGAGCTGCACGCTGGAGAGCTTGGCTCTTTGGATTTTCGCTTCCGCTTCTTCCCGCTCCTGAAAGGTTTCTTCGATCAAAAAGCGAAGCGCATCGGCTTCGCTCCAGTTTTGGGCATGGAACTTGATATCGAGAATCGTATTGGACACAGCGCGCAGTTGTTGTTTGAGAAAGGTCATCCGGAGCTTGGGGTCGTTGTTCCAGAGGCCCTGGTCGAGCAGCATTTCTGTGGAATAGATCGCCCAGCCTTCGGCGAAGGCCGGGTTGGCATAGATGCTGCGCAGGAGTTTACGTCCGCGCGGCTCGATGCGATTGGAGACCTCGAATTGCACGTAGTGTCCCGGCATGGCCTCGTGGATGCTGAGCAGCAGGAGGCCGTAGCGATTGTATTCCCGCAGCTTCGATTCGACTCGTTCCGCCGGCCAGGATTCGGGAATAGGGGTGAGCCAGTATTGGGCGCCTAATTGTGGTTGCATGGCGGGGGCTGGGTTGAAGCCGCCGACTGGATAGCTGCCTCGCATGAAGGCTGGCGTTTCGATCACCTTCAGGTTGCTGGTGTCGGGCAAGGTGAGGAGGTCTTTTTGTCGCACGAAAGCAATGACTTCAGCAAGTCCGCGCTGGGCGCTGGCAAAGTAATCCTCTCGCTTGGCGTGGTCGCGGGCGATTTCGTCGAGGTTAGTTTTGATCTTGGCCTTCCCTCCGGCCAGTCGTGCCAATTCCTCTTGGATGGTCGAGAGTTCCTTTTGCGCATCGGCCAGCAATTGAGCCGCTTCAACGCCTGGTCCGATCTGCAGTTGCAGCTTCTTCTTGTAGAGTTCCGGACCAAGCCGCCAACTCTCTTCTCCGCCTTGGAATGTCTCGAGGTAAGTGCCGAAATCCTCTAGCGCCGCCTTGGCTTCCGAGGCGGCGGCATCGAATTTCTTCGACATTTCCTCCGGCCGCTCGGCACGCAGCTTGTCGATCAGCGCGATATTGCCTGCGTTTGCCTGCCGGGCCATTTCCGCCCAGAAACGGGGTACGTTCTTCAGGTTTCGTTTCGCCTGTTCGACGCGGGGGCGGAACTTCTCGAGGCGCTTCAAGATGTGATAGAACCGCGCGTTTCGGGGTGCATATTCCTGTACATATGGGACGAAGATCGCGTTGCCAAAGATCTCTGTATAGAACAGTGGATTTCGCTCCCAGGAGCGAATCTCGTCCAGGTCCAAACGCGCCAATGCGATCTGCTGGCGGACGATATCGAAATCGATTTGGTCTTCGGGCGTGAGCTTCTCGCGGGTAACGTCGCGCGCCAGGCCTTGCAGAAAACGGGAATAGTAGTTCCGCTGCCGGTTCAGAGTTGGTTCGGCGAATTCATCGAGAAGTTCGTCCAGGGGAACTCCGTTGTGACGGTGGTAGCCGACTGCTGTGGCGAGGCTGGGCGAGAACGTCAGGGAATTCAAGACGAATTCCTCGGATATTGTTCCGAAGCGAGGCGGTTTGGTGGCGCAGGAACTGAGTAGCAGCGCGGCGACAAGGACTAGGCGGATCACTTACTTTAGGATGCCATCGCCCGGGAACGCGTATGGGAAATATGGGCTAAAGGTCCTGATGCATTTGCCCGATAGAGCTTTAGGGACGTGTCGGTGAAAAAGAACGTAGTACCTCTCGTCATAATCGCGCTTGTGGTCGCCGTGGCTGCTACTGGCATTTTTTACGGATTGATCGTAAGCCGTATGGAAGCAAATACTGCGGTGCCAGCATTGCGTCCCGTCGCCGCTTCTTCGTTGGAAAAGGGGCGCACTGTGCAAGCGGCGGATTTCCGTATGGCGGAAGTAAAGTCCAATGAGCCGGGGCCGCTTCGGGCCGAAGACTTGGTGGGACGGACTTTGGAAGAGAGCTTGGAAAGCGGGGCAGTCTTCACGGACCGTCTGCTGAGCAAGCTCCGGCAGCGAAATCTGAACGGCGAAATTCCGAACGGAATGCGGGCAGTTACGATGCATGTCTCGGACTCCTCCAGTGTTCTGGCGATGGTCGAAGCCGGTGACCGGGTAGACGTGCAAAGCGTCATGACCAAGCAAGTTCCCGGCGGAACTGCCGAAGTGAGCGCCAAGACCATACTCGAAAATGTCATCATTTATGCCTTGGGTGGAAATCAAGAAATCCCTCATGCGCAGCCGCGTGGGGTTTTGACTGTGCTGGTTTCGCCTGCTGAGGCGGAACGGCTAGCTGGTGCCGATGCCGCTTCGCGTCTGCGCATTGCCTTGCGTAACCGTCAGGACCAGGCTGTGAGCAAAGCTGCGGTGCATGCGCCATCGCCACTAGCCGTAGTTACCAGCAATTTCCGGCCAAAGGCGCCGGTTGAGAACTCCAGTCGTGAGTTTGAGGTCCATTTGGTGGAAGTAGAATCCATTGAAGTATCAGTGCCGGATGCGAATTGGACCGAGAAGATGGAGGAATGGAAAGCGAGCCGCAAGGGTGCTGTCTGGGCGAGCTCCAAGTTGGATGTAGCGCGGGGCGGAGAAGTGACATGGCGAGGGGCCAATCCGGAAGCTACGCTCCGCGTCCGCATCGAAAGCCAAAATTGGGCGAACGACGGTTCCGTAGACTTACGAATCTTGTCCGAGGCGCAGAAGCGCACCGAGAAGCGGGTTCATTTGGCGGAAGCGAAATCGGCTTTGGTGTCGGGATTCGTTCCGAAAGAACAGCTTGCAGCATGGAGGGAGAAGTTTGCGCCGGGCCGGCCGGCTAGCGTGGCAAACTCCGAACTGATTCTGGTGGTAAGCCCGGCGCCCAGGCGCTAGTACCTATGCCTCTGCCTATCTTGCTCGGGCTGATCTTCCTCGCGACCTTTTCACTCATCATTGTGGGGCTCATAATTGTGGCCCGCAGACTGGAACCCGCCGGAGGAGTAGATTCCACATCGCACTCTTTAGTGGAATCGGGCGCAGGTTCAGCTGTAGGATCGGAACCACTCCTACTGCGCAGTGAAACTGTATCGTCGATCGGGTTCTGGGCGGAATTGTTGGAACGCTTTGCATTCAGTGATCCCTTCCGCCGCCTAGTCGAGGAAGCTGGTCTCAATTGGTCTGTCGGCCGGTGCACCGCGTTGATGCTTATGTCCGGCGCATCTACGGCCGTAGTCTTGAGCCGAATTTCCTGGGCGCCTTTTGTCCTTGTCGCTGCGGGAAGCGTCTTTGCCCTCTCTGCACCGCTCTTCTACATCCGGCATAAGCGGCAGAAGCGCTTTGAGCTATTTGAACTTCATTTCCCGGACGCTCTCGATTCGCTTGGACGGGCCATGCGCGCTGGTCATGCTTTCGCGGCGGGAATGGATATGGTGGCCAATGAGGCTGTGCCGCCTGTTTCCACGGAATTTCGGAAGACCTTGGAGGGTTGGCGCCTCGGCCAGTCCTGGGACGAAGCCTTAAATAATCTGGCGGAAAGAGTGCCTTTGAACTGCGTCAGCCTTTTTGTCGCCAGTGTTCATGTCCAAGCCAAATCGGGCGGAAAACTGCACGAGATCCTAGCCCGCATATCCGAGAGCCTGCGTGAAGCTTCTTCGCTGGATGGAGAGATCCGGGCTATCAGCGCACATGGGCGCATGACCGGTCTGATCCTCACTTTATTGCCGATTGGGATTACCGCCGTACTTCACTACGCCGCACCCGGCCACCTCGATGTTGTTACGGAGTCGCCCACGGGGCGAGTCATGTTGATGTGCGCCGGGTTGGCATTGGTAGCCGCACATTTTGTCATGCGGAAAATTCTGGATATCAAGGTATAACGGCGCATGGTGCTTCTAACGCTTGGCGCTTGTTTCCTCTTCGTCCTCACTGCTGTTCTCGCCGGTGGCTACTGGTTCCTGCGCGAACCGGAAAAGGCGGTCGAAGCTCCAATTCCCATAATTCTTGGCGCCGACAATGATGAGGACGGAGCACTGCGCGCCACTTTGGAAAAAATTGGGAGCGTCCTGCCGGAAACCGGGGTATCTCACCCGAAACTTCGAAAGAAATTGGCAGCGGCGGGATATCGGGATTCCGACGCTATTTTGGCTTTCTTCGGGGCCAAGGCCGTGGCATCTCTGCTTATGGGCCTTCTTTTCTTTGCGTTCGCCGTCTTCATCGATGCCCCATTCGCCTCAAGCTTCTTCTTCGCCGCTTCTGGCGCTGGCCTCGGCTACTTCCTGCCTGATCGTGCTCTCAAATGGAGAACCGACCGCCGTCGTGCGCAGCTGCGTGCGGCCCTTCCTTCGGCGATTGACCTTCTGGTACTTAGCCTCGAAGCGGGGCAGGGCATGGATGGAGCCCTGCTGGATGCCTCTCGCGAGTTGAAGCGGATCTACCCTGATCTCAGTGAAGAGTTTCAGTTCACCTTTCTTGAAATGAGGGCCGGTCAGTCTCGCGCGGACGTACTCAACAATTTGGCCACGCGTTCCGGTGAACTCGAAGTGCGCAAGCTTTGCACTCTCTTGCTCGATGGCGACCGATTTGGAACATCTCTTGGCCCCGCTTTACGGACTCATGCAAAGTATCTGCGCACGCGCAGGCGTCAACTTGCCCAGGAGCAGGCGCGCAAGACGAGCGTGAAGTTGGTCTTTCCCGTCTTCTTCCTGATCTTCCCAAGCGTTCTCGTCGTCACGCTCGGCCCTGCGATTCTCCGCCTATCCTCTGGCATGAGCCAGCTCATGAACTCCGTAAAGTAGGGCGATAGCGCTCGGATCGCTTCGCCAACCACTCTGCCCGGCTTTTCGGCGCCGCGCTTGTTTCCAGGCTTTGCAGATACTCTCGCGACGCCTTTGTAAACCCTTCCACCGCCGCATCGAAGTTGGCCTGATTTGCCCGCGAGGGCTTGGTAAACCCGCTGATCTTACGGACGAATTGCAAACAAGCGGCGCGAATCTCTTCCTCCGTCACCGGCGGGTCGAAGTTGAAGAGCGGTTTGATGCTGCGGCACATGCCTAATATCGAAGCATATGCCGCGCACGTAATTAAGGAATCAAGATCCGAACACTTCCCGCGAAGGCGGGGCGATCCTTCGTGGTGACCCAAGCTTCCACGTCGTATGCGCCGCTCTCCACTCGCGGAACTCGTGCGCGCCAAGTCCAGCCAGGAAAGATATTCCGCTCGTGTCCTTCCGGCCCAAACGCCTGATCCTGACTGTAGCGATAGACTTCGCTGCCGTCTGTGTTCTTGATCACGAAGTCAAATTCCTGCGCCGTGTCAAATTGAAGCTTCCGTGTCTCGCGAACATTCGACAAATAGCGCATAGAGACTTCCAACTCGGGACGTCCTTCTACGCTAGCCGCGCTCACCTCCAAACTCGCTGCGGGCAGCGCCGTCACCACGCCTTTTCCTAGCCGGACGTGCACAAGGTCGTAGTCTCGCGGACCGGCAAAAGTTGAAATGCTACGCCGCAACATGCCGACGTTTTCGACATAGATCTCGGATGTAGTCCCTGCGTCCGCGCACCCGAAGCTGCGATAGCTCAGGGCTACAGCGCGCTCGTAAACTCCGATGCCGCCCTCGTAGCGTTGGGGTTTTTCTTGACGCTGGCTTTCCTGATCGCATTCGCGTAACGGGGCGTTGGCCCAGCCTCCGTCAACCACTTCAAAGCTGGTGAGCAGCTCTTCTCGTTGCGTTTCCTCGTTATAAAAGTACAAGTTACCGCTTTCGCCGTTTCGCACCAGTATGCGGTGAGACATGGCGCCATACGGTTTTTGTTTCACATATCCCTTCAGGGACCAGTACACCTTGCCATCGATAAAGTATGGGGTGCTTACGGACATTTCAAACTCTTCGCCGCTCTTCATATCGCGATAGAGCCAATAATTACCGTCCTGGAGTGGCAGCACCTCGGCTTGAAGCGCAATGTGCAGTGCCGCGGACACAAGCAGAAACCAGAAAAATCGTTTCATACCCCCCACGCGACGCCTATGGAAATGTGGGCTCAACGGAAAATTCTTGAGAGAAACGCATTACCGCGCGCTCTACATCCTCGTGAACGTCTATCGTGCGTGGCGGCCCGAACTGCTGTTACTCCTTGTGTTCGCCTTGCTGGCAGCTAATGCAGCCTCCAATCAGGCGGAATACATTGGCGGTACCGTTCCCGAATTCGAAGCTGGCCAGGAAGGCAAACTCGAGATGGGGCAAAGCGACTTGCTCCGCTTCGGGGTAAAGTCGCGCACGGTCGCTATCGATTACGCCAAGATCCATTCGCTCGAATACGGACAAAAAGTGGATCGGCGTTACATCGAGGCGGTCCTGGTCTCCCCGCTCTTCCTGCTCAGCAAGAAGCGCGCCCACTACCTCACGATTCATTTTCAAGATGCCAAAGGAGTCGACCAAGCTATGGTGCTTAAAATCCCGAAGTCTGCCGTACGCCCGACGCTGGCCAGCCTTGAGGCTCGCACAGGATTGAAAGTGAAGGTCCAGGACGATGAAGCCCGGAAGGCGTACCGCGGCTAGGCAACTTCTGCTGGGCTTCGGCCTAACCAGTCTTGCCTCGGCGGACGACGCCATCCCTCCGCCGGCGCCACAAGCAGCACCGCCGCCCTCTCCCGCGCCGGTCCCGGCATCCAACGTTGATCCCGTGGGGGAAGGCCTGTCGCAACTCCTCCGCATCCGCCGCTTACACATCGAAGCCCTCACTGGTGGCGAGGCGGCGAGTCAGATCCGCGATATGATCATCTCCGCCATCCAGTCCGCAGGACTCTTTGCTATTACGGAGAACTCGGAGCGTGCCGACGCATTTCTGCGCGGTACCGCCGAAGACTTGGTTTTCAACGAGCAGTTTCAATCCAGCGAATCCATCGGTCTGCGCAGCGGTTTCTCGGCTGGCCGGGGTGCCGTCACCGGGCGCAATTCGGAACGCGCCGCGGGCAATGTCGGAATCAGCCAGGATGAAAACGTTCGCATTCAGGAACGCAAACACGAGGCCGTCGCCGCCGTTCGCATAGTCAATAAGGACGGGGACGTTCTTTGGTCAACCACGCAAGAATCTTTGGGGGCGAAGTTTCGCGGCGCCTCGGCGGATGTGGCCGACAAAATTACGCGCCAACTTCGGGCGGACCTGGACAAGGCGCGTAAGCTGCCCGTCCGAACTGCATCGAATTAAACGTTCAAGATTGGCTTCAGCACGTGCCCGTGCACGTCCGTTAAACGCCTGTTGATGCCGTTGTAGTAGTAGGTCAATCGAGTATGGTCGAGCCCCATCAAGTGCAGGATGGTCGCGTGCAGATCGTAAATCGTGACTGGATGTTCGGCGGCCTTGTAGCCCAACTCATCGGTCGATCCATAGCTGATTCCCGGTTTGACGCCCGCGCCGACCAGGAAACTGGTGTAGCCTTCCGGATTGTGGTCGCGGCCGCCTTCGCCCAAACCTTCGGAGATCGGCAAGCGGCCAAATTCCGTGGTGAATACCAGCAACGTGTCTTCCAGCATTCCTCGCTGCTTCAAATCGGCGATCAGCGCGGCCACCGGTTGATCGAGGATGCGTGCATTCTTGGAATGATTCGCGCGCAAGTCTTCATGCGCGTCCCAGTTCACACGTGGTTCCCCAAAGTGCCCGCCGTTGTACATCTGCACGCAGCGTACGCCTTTTTCGACTAGCCTCCGCGCTAGGAGACAGTTGTAGCCGAAGTCTCGCGTTGCGGGATTATCGATGCCGTACAGCTTCTTGGTAGCTTCGCTTTCGCCGGAAATATCCGTCACTTCCGGTGCGCTTACCTGCATCTTGGCCGCCAGTTCATAGGAGCGCAGCCTTGCGGTGAAGGCATCCTCGCCGGGGTGAGCCTTCAGGTGCTCTTCATTGAGTGCTGTTAAGAGGTCATAGCTGGCCGCTTGCGTGGACTCCTTTACCACCGCCGGAGGCCTCAAGTCAGCGACCGGCTTCGACATGTCTCCGAAAATGACACCCTGATGGGCCGCTGGTAGAAATCCGTTGCCCCAATTTGCCACGCCGCACGGCGGCAAACCACGCCGGTCGGGCAGCACCACGAATCCTGGTAAGTTCTCATTCGAAGTGCCCAAACCGTAACTGATCCAAGAGCCTATCGATGGGAAGCCCTGAAATATAAATCCAGTCGACATCTGAAAAAGCGCCGGCCCGTGGGCATTGGAGCGCGACACCATCGAATGGATCACCGTCATGTTGTCGGCCTGCTGCGCCATGTGCGGCAACATATCCGACACCCACAATCCACTTTGCCCGCGTTGCTTGAACTCCCAGGGTGATTTCATGACCGTACCGGGCTTGCCAAAGAACGGGGTGATCGTGTTGGCGCCCTGCGTTTGCTTGCCGTGATACTTCACCAACTCCGGTTTGTAGTCGAAAGTGTCGATTGCCGAGATCCCTCCCGGAAGGAAGATCATAATGACGCGTTTCGCTTTGGCCTCATGATGCGCCCCGGGTTTGCGCTGCGCCAGCGCCTCCATCTGCGCAAAGGCCAAGCCAGCCGCTCCACCGCCGATTTCAAACAACAATTGCCGCCGCGATCGCTTAGTCGACATAGGAGAACTCATTTGCATTGATCAATACCCGTGCGAATGCCTGCAGGGATTCTTTCTTCAGAAAGTCTTGCGCCAAAGCCCGTTCGCGCGCCGTGGGATCGCGCTGCAACAGAATCCGGTAAAGCCTTTCCACGTTGCGCGCCTTTCCAGCGAGGAAGCCCGCTTGTTTCCATACGAACTCGTTATTCATGAGCGTTAGCGCCTGAACTGGTGTGTTGGAAATTGCCCTTTGTGGCGTGGCCACGGCGGGGTCGGGGCAATCGAAGCTGTCGAGGAAAATGCGTTCGCCCCCGCGCACCACGAAGCGATACACCGCTCGCCGCCAGACATCCGGCCCATCGTTATCCAGCGCTTTATAGATAAAGGCGCCGCGATCGTCTTTCTTCTGCAGAGTGAAGCTGGGGCCACCGCGTGGCTCTTGGACCAGCTTGCCAGAAGCCATCAAGATGCTGTCCCGCAGCGTTTCGGCGTCCAGCCGCTTCGGCGTCATTCGCCAAAGCAGCCGGTTGGCGCCATCCACCTTCATTGCCGCTTCATTCAATGCCGAGCTTTGTTGGTAGGCCTTAGAAGCAAGAATCTGCCGATGCAACCACTTGATGCTCCACCCATGATCTACGAACTCGGCCGCCAGCCAATCCAACAATGCGGGATGCGAAGGCCGATCACCCATCAAGCCGAAGTCGCTGGGCGTATTCACGAGGCCATTGCCGAAGTGATAAAACCAGACGCGATTGACGATCACGCGCGCCGTCAAGGGATTTTGTGGATTGGTGAGCCAATCCGCGAGCGCAAGGCGGCGCGTTTTGTCGTCCGTATCGCTGGCCGCAAGTTCACTCGGAATATGCGACACGGCTGTGATCGCCCCAGGCGCAACCTCGCCGACAGGTTTAGCCACGCTCCCTCGATCCAAGAGGAATGCCTTTTCCACTGTCGCCTTCGGCTTTGCCGAATAGACCTGCGCGGGTGCGGGCAATGCCGCAATGGCCGCCTCTGCCTTCGCCTTCCGTGCCAGCGCCGCTTTGCGGTCCAGATGTTTATCCAACTCTTCATCGCTCACCTTGGGCAAGTCAAATTCGTTCTGTCCAATATGATCCAGGCTCGAAGCGATCGTCTTCCAAGTGTTGCCGTCGGTCGATGCCTGTAATTCGTAGATGTTCTTCTGCCCGGCGTATTCAATCCGTGAATACTCGCCTGGCGCCAGAGCCAGGCTCGTCCCTTCCCAAGCGCCTATCCGTTCGGCGCCCCATTGCACCCAGTTCAACTTCGTCTTCTTCTGGAACTGCAGGCGGAAATGCGGCGCCTTCACCGGCTCAAAATCGTTGCGGTTGTAATAGGGATTTAAGGGCAGACGTTGTGTTTCGTTTTTGCGCTGCTCTGCCAGCGCGCGGAGCCTGGGTTCCAGCAGCTTCACGCGAACGGGCTCTTCCAGTGCGCTCAGCGCCGCCTTCGCCGCATCCAGTTCCTTCTTCAAGGGCGCTAGCTTTTCCTGGTACGCGCTCACTGCGGCCTGGGGACCGACCATCCGATTTCCGAACCCCACCCCTGCAAATACTGCTGTTAACCGGTAGTAGTCTTTCGCCGGGATCGGATCGAATTTGTGATCGTGGCACCGCGCGCAGTTCACCGTCAATCCCTGGAATGTGTGGAAAGTGGTGGTTACCATATCGTCCAATTCGTCGGCGCGCTGCGTCATCGCCATGATCTTGTCTTTGTTGATCTCCGCCTGCACCTGATCCCAGGGCCCGGCCACCAGAAATCCCGTTGCCGCTACTTTCTCGGGTTGGTCGGGATACAACAAATCGCCCGCAATCTGCTCTCGTATGAATTCCGGATAGGGCTTGTCTTCGTTGAAAGACTGGATCACATAGTCCCGATAGCGCCACGCGTTTGGACGCTCATAATTATGTTCTCCGCCGTCGGTTTCGCCAAAGCGGACGACATCCAGCCAGTGACGTCCCCAACGCTCTCCATACGCGGGACTTGCGAGGAGCTCTTCCACTGTCTCTTCGTAGCTCTTGTTCAATGCTTCCGGCTTGGGCGGCAGCCCGGTCAAGTCGAAATAGAGCCGACGGATGAGCGCACGATGGTCCGCCTTCGGATTCATCCGCAGGCCTTTCGCCGCCAGCTTCTCTTCTAGATACCCATCGATGCTATGCGCACCTTCGGGCTTCACCACGGGTTTGAACGACCAGAAGGGTCGTTTCTGCGCCTCCAGTAGCGCCCACCCGATCATCAGGACAGCAAGTAGCCTCCGCATTGCTATCCCGCTATCTTAATCCCTTAAACTGCGCTATCAAAGCGGGTCAGGAAATTTCGGTAGTGGTCGGCATACTGAGGGCTCAATCGCGGGTACTCCTTGCCATACCCATGCACGCGCAAAGTTCTATCGCCCTGCGGAATCACGCGAATCTGAAAGCTTTCCGGTTTCCGGCCCTTCTTCGTCAATGCTTCCCGCAAATCGAAGGCAACCTGCCGCGTGCCGCGCTCCAACTTCGCAAAGCGTTCGTCGGCTTCGCCCAACATCACAAGCAGCGGGCAGGGAAATGCGGCCAGTTCCTGGATGCGCTCATAGGCGGGCGAGAGCGCAATCAGAAAGGGAAGTCCTTCTTTCGGTTCTGGCATCTTCATGTCTTCCGTAACGAAGACCCCAGATCCCGAGCTTCCCTCCGCCACTACTCCTACTCCCATCTTGGCCAACAAGTCGGCGTGAAAATGCTTCAACAAAGCCGAAGTTCCCAGCATCTGAACCTTCGCCCGCACACTTCGGTTCGTGGGCGTCATGACCCCGCCGGCTTCCTCCTTGTATGGCAACTGGGGCACACGCCCTAGTTGCCTCATGTGTAGTTTCTCCCCCATGTCCTTCGCTTCTACGTCGAAAGTGGGGCCGCTCAAAAATCCCGAGAACGCACGGTCGCCTTCCAACATGGGGAGCCGGAAGCGGAAAGCCGACCCTTCAATCGCCCAGTCCTGAATTAAGTGAGAGGCCAAGAAAAGATCGCGAGCCGTTGCTCGCAGCTCCAGTTCATTGGGTGCTTTCTCCGCAAAATCGAGCTGCATGCTTAAGGCGGACAACCCATTCGTCAGCTTGCCTTCCCAGCGTCCCGCATAGGGGCTCCCCTTCGCCTTCCGCTTGCAAGCTCCTAGCGCTAACAGCGAACCAAGCGCGGCTCTCCGGCTCACTTCTCGAACAGGTAATGACATACGCCCCACTCTTTTCCTTCGCGAAACGCGAACAATTCCGCGCAAGCCATATAAAAAACCCGCCAGCGCTCTATCCACATTCTCTCTTGTCCCGGCCCATAACAAGCCTGAAAAATCGGCTCGATTCGCTTTCGATTGGCATCCATGTTGCGCAGCCAGTTCTCACAAGTTTTGGCGTAGTGAGTACCATCCACACGTTCCAGGAATCGAATTTTCAGGTCCCTCTGAAAGAAGAGCAGCAGGTCCTCGCTGGGCATTTGGCCGCCCGTAAAAAAATAACGTTCCATCCAGCCGTCTTCTTCGTCACCGAAAAACGGGTAAGCGAAATGCCGGTGGGCGAATATGTGCACAAACAAAGTCCCACCGGGCCGCAGCCACCCCGCGATCCGCCGCATCAATTCCTCGTAGTTCCGCATATGCTCGAACATTTCCACGCTGACGACCCGGTCGAACGTTTCGGAAGTGTCAAAATCCACCATGTTCGCCGTGCGTACTTCCAGATTCCGCAAGCCCTTCTTTGATGCCGCACTGTCGATATATTCCTTCTGCGTGCGGGAGTTGGACACGGCCACAATCTTGGAGGACGGGAACTTCTCCGCCATCCAAAGACTCAGCGAACCCCAACCGCAACCCAACTCGAGAATACTGTCACCATCGCGGAGCTGTGCTCGCTGGCAAGTCAACTCCAGCATTTTTTCTTCAGCCTCTGCCAGGGTTTCGTCACCCTTCGGGTAGTAGGCGCACGAATACTTCATCCGTGGCCCCAGGCAGAGAGAAAAGAACTCAGTTGGCACTTCATAGTGCTGGCGGTTTGCGTCTTCCGCAAATACGGCGATCGGCGAAACGCGCAATGTATTGACCCAATGCTGTTTGTTGCGTCCCTCGCAATCCAGGAGTCGCTCGCGCAGCAATTCCCGGATTCCAAGCCGGATCACCCAATCCGGCAACCAGCCTCGATCCATCCACTTCTCGTAAAACTCAGGCATCGCGAATCTCAGGTTCTATCGCCTTGGCGGCAGAGGGAAAAATGCACTCACTTCTCTCTGGTACTTCGCATACGCTTCCCCCCGGCTACGCAGTGCTTGCGCCTCCGTAGGGGGGATTCCAGTGACATGATTCACAAAATAATAGATGAGCAACGGCGAAAGGATTCCTAGGAATCCCCAAGGTGACGCCAAGGCGAATAGTGCATAGCTCACCCAAATCAACCACTCGAAGAAATAATTAGGATGTCGGCTCCACGCCCAAAGACCGTCGCGGCACACCAGACCTCGATTGGCCTTAATGCCCTTGAACTGGGAAAGCTGCCAGTCCGCCACCAACTCTCCCGCCATCGCTACTATCCATACGCCAAGCGCCAGCCACTCCAAGGAAGAAATATCCTTAGCGCCATTGCGCGCAGAAAAAAGTACAGGGATCGCCAACACGACGCAACTCAATGCCTGAATCTGAAAGAAGAGCAAAAATCTCCAGGTAGCCGAGTCTCCATACTCTCTCCGAAGCTCTTGGTATCGCCCCTCTTCCGGCTTGCCCCACACTCTAGCCACCAAAAGATAAATGGAAAGCCGCAGCGCCCAAAATGTCACCATGCCCGCGATCAAGATTCGGCGTTCCAGCGCTCCACTCCCTTGCGTGCAAAACAACAGAGCGCTGGCGCAAATGCCCATGGGCCAAGCGACATCAACGATGGCCGCGTTCTTAAGCGGCAGGTGCAACAACCAGACTGCAAACATCATCGCCATGCACAGAGCGAGCGCCTGTCCCAACATCACTCCGGCCGCTGCCCACGGGAACGAGTCTGTCAAGCGATCCCCGGTTCTCTTCGATACTTGGCGTGCAAATTCCTCATGACTTTTCGGAGGATGGGATACAGTATTGCCGCCATCGGAAAAGCAAAACACGCCCAAACGACAATCGCGCCCACATTGGCCCAGAACAATTGCCGTACCGCGCCCGCCACGTCCTGCCGGATCATCGTCCATACTCCAGTCAGTGTGAGTTTTCCCTGAGAGGGGTCCAGCCAAGCCGCGCCTTTCAACATCAGCGGTATGTATAGCGCTAATTGAAAGGGGTACACAAAGTAGTTCATGGTCTGCATCACCGGCAGGTTTAGCTTGAAGAGAAACGCCGAAGACCAGATCAGAATGGTAGTCGAGCCCAGGACTGGAAATGTGCCACAAAGCAGCGCCACTACCACTGAGGCCGCGAGTTTGTCCGGGCTCAAGCCCGTTAGCAGCAGCTTCTTGATCGCCGCTTTTACTTTATTCATTCCGGAGAGTCAATATCGCCTCGGGCGAAACCCCGGCGGGCAATCGAAAAAGTTCACGCAACACGTAAAGACTCATTGTAATGTTCCCTAGCGCCATAATGAGGACGAACCAAAGCGCCCGTCGGTTCATTCGCTTTTCCTTCCATGCCACCCAAACATAAAAAGTCACAAATCCGAAATAGGCATCCCAAAGGGTGGCCACGGCCCAAGGATTGTCCCCAAACGTGTCAAATGCCTCCCAAATCGGCATCTTCAAACTGGTTAGCGTCGTCATGATGAGCATCCAGACGAAAATGCCGCCGAAGAGTGCGATCAGGAAAGACTTCACAAATCTAGGATGCGCATAGCTGTCATCGGGAGCGGAATTTCCGGCTTGGGCGCCGCCTGGTTATTGAGCCGGCAACATGAGGTGCATCTTTTCGAAAAAGAGAAGCGCCTGGGCGGGCATACCCATACCCACATCATCCAAACGAGCGTTGGCCCGCTCCCGATTGACACGGGATTCATCGTCCACAACGACAAAACTTATCCAAACCTCATCCGGCTTTTCGACGAACTCGGCGTTGAGCGGCTGGACAGCGAGATGAGCTGGGGAGTGACAACCCCTGGCGCCGAATTTGAGTACTCCAGCCGAGGTCTTCGTGGATTCTTCGCTACGCCTTCACGAACTGTCTCGTTACGCCACTGGAGACTCCTGCGGGACATCCTCCGCTTTAACCGTGAAGCCGCCATACTGGTGTCGCAAGGCAAAGCCGACAGCATGATGCTCGGGCCCTTCATCGAGCAGCGCGGCTTCGGCCAGGACTTTCGCGATTACTATCTCTACCCAACCGCAGCCGCCATTTGGTCCACCCCGCCGCGCAAGATCCTAGAGTTTCCCGCGGCAACGCTCATTCGATTCTTTGACAACCACGGATTGCTCGCCGTCAACGGCCATCCCCAATGGAAAGTTCTGCGCGGCGCTTCGAGCGTGTACATCGACAAGCTCATCCAGCCCTTCGCCCATCGCTTGCATACTTCCTCGCCAGTCGTGGCTTTGCGTCGCTCGCCGGCTTCTGGTGTACTTCTAAAGATCGAGGGTCAGGAGGAAATGCAATTCGACCAAGCCGTATTGGCTGCCCATGGGCCGCAAAGCCTTGCCATGCTGAGTGACGCCTCCGAACTGGAGCGTGAAGTATTGAGCGCCTTCCAGGTCACATCCAACGAAGCGGTTTTACACACCGACGAATCTGTGCTCCCGCGCCGGCCCGCTGCCCGCGCCAGTTGGAACTATCTCGTCCACCCCGACAAGTCCGCTCCGGCCACGCTCACTTACGACATGAACCGCCTGCAGCGCTTGCCCACACACGAGCGATATTTGGTTACGCTGAACTCCACGGAGCGCATCGACCCCACACGCATTCTTCGCCGACTGCACTATCAGCATCCTCTCTACAACCTTGCTTCGATCCGGGCCCAATCCCGTTGGCAAGAAATCAGCGGCAAGAACCATGTTCACTTTTGTGGTGCCTACTGGGGCTATGGTTTCCACGAAGATGGCTACCGCAGCGCCCTTCGCGTCGCCCAATCCCTCGGAGTGCCATGCGAGATTCTCTAGAGCCTGGCATCTGTGTGGGCCACATCCGCCATCGCCGTTTCACGCCTGTCGTGCATGAGTTTTCTTACCCGCTCTTTATGGTGCTGTTCGATATCGACGCGATTCCGCCTCAAATCGCTTCGCGCAAGTTCGCTCTCGCCAGCTTGCGGCCAGACGATTACCTTGGCCCCGAGCCCGGCACGCTGCGCGAAAAACTCACTGCCGCTGCGGAAAGACCCCTTCCCGGCGGTCGCATACTCCTTCTGACGCACCTCCGCTACTGCGGCTATGGTTTCAACCCAATTTCACTTTTCTACTGTCTTGATGCCGCGGGAAACGTGGAGCGGGTCGCCGCCGAAGTACACAGCACTTTCGGCGAACGCCATTTATACTGGCTCGACGAGACCAATCGAGACGCTCGTGGCATGTACCACGCAGAAAAGAAGCTCCATGTCTCGCCGTTTAATCGCATGGAAAACCTTTACCGCTTCGCCCTAGCCACGCAGCGGGAACAGCTCACAATTCACATCGACACTTACGAGGATGCGACCTGCTTCTTCGACGCGACACTTTCGCTTCGCTGGCAGCCATGGAGCTCTAGGAACTTCTACCAAGCTCTGGTCCGCTTTCCCTTCATGACTATGCAGGTTATCGCCTCCATCCATTGGGAAGCGCTGAAACTCTTTTTAAAGCGAGTTCCCTTCGTACCGCATCCGAGTAAGTCTGGGAGCTCTTCTCGTTAATGCTGGAACGGCGGCTATTTTTCAAACTTCTATCTCGCCTCCGCGGCGGCCAACTGAAGCTATTGGAAAAGGGACAAGAGTTTTTCTTCGGTGAAAGTGTCCCTGATGGACTTGTCGCCATCCTCGAAGTCCAGAACCCTGCCTTCTATCGCGACGCCGTTCTAGGCGGCGAAATTGGCATGGGCGAAGCCTACATGGCTGGCCATTGGTCCAGCCCCGATCTGGTTTCACTCATTCGCTTGGCCGTGCGCAATGCGGATTCCCTGGATCAAAGCAACGCTTGGCTCAACTGGCTGCCTAGAGCCCTCAACCGCCTCCGCCACCTCATGCGCAGCAATACGAAGGAGGGTAGCCGCGATAACATCCGCCGCCACTACGATCTCTCCAACGAATTCTTCTCGCTTTGGCTGGATCCCAGTTGGCTCTATTCCTCCGCTCTTTGGAGAGAGGAGTCCGAAACCCTCACCCAAGCT
>VFQP010002057.1_pt1 | contig 23778 bp, 15 predicted proteins | sample 3512351 | NCBI WGS metagenome assembly VFQP01 (sample SAMN10412372, study PRJNA504923) | tailings metagenome | isolation source: Relicate 1 Philex TSF1 revegetated site | place: Philippines: Tuba, Benguet | collected 2017-08-29
GCAACTTCCGCGTCCTCATCCAAGGCCGCCAAATCGTCCCGCTCTACGCCGGCACCTCCGTCGGATACTCCGGCCTCTGGCAAATCAACTTCACGCTACCCACCGATCTCGCCGCCGATTGCTTCGCCACCGTCCAAGTCCGCGCGGGCGGGGAACTCGGCAACGCCGTCATCATCCCCATCGCCGCCTCTGGTGATACTGCCTGCGTCGACCCCTCGATGCCCCCCAGCATCTTCAGCAGGCTGGACTCCGGCGGAACCATCACCGCCGCCAGCTTCGCCCTCGCCAAACTCACCAGTTCCCCCTCCAACATCACGCAAGAAACCGCCAGCGGCGCCATCTTCCGCTACACCGCCGCCGAATGGATGACTCTCAACTCCGGTCCCCTCTTCGGCGCCTGTCGCGTCTATGACCGTACCTTCGCCATGGGCGCCAAGGACCCCGGCGCCGCCAGCACCTCCCTCGATGCCGGTACCCAACTGCCCCTCTCCGGACCCGGCCTCGCCGCGAACTTCGCGTTGGCCCGAGGCGCCGCCGCCTTCGGTCCCTTCTACAGCACCTCGCCCGCCTTGGGTACTCTGCGCAACGGAACCTACACGCTCACTGCTTCAGGCGGTACCCAAGTCGGCGCCTTCACCGCCTCAACCGTCTTCCCGGCCAGCTTCACCGCCACCAACTGGGACTCCCTCACTACTATCAACCGCAGCCAGCCCTTGACCTTGACTTGGACGGGCTCCAACTTCGACAAAGCAGCCATCGTCATTAGCACCGCCGTGCACGCCGCTGGCATGCAACACCTCACCACCATCAACTGCACGGTCCCCGGCGCCCCCGGTACTTACACCATCCCCGCCGCCGCTCTCGCCTATTTATCGCCGGCCGGCGTCATGGGCGCGGCCTTCGGCACCATCTCCCTCCAGGCGATATCTCCCGTCGGCCCCATCAACGCTGCATTAGTAGGCGGCGGCCAACTCGACATGGGCGGCTTCCAAGGCAACCTCGGCGTCTCCAAGAACATTCCCGTTCAGTAGAGTATCGTTCAAGAATGCGTCTGCTCCTCAGCCTCCCCACCTGCATCCTTGTCTGCGCCACTCTCTTCGCCCAAACGCAAAAGCCCATCCGCATCTTCATCGTCTCCGACGCCGAAGGCGCCACCGGCGTCTGCCACCAGGACCAGACCAATCCCAAAGGCACCGACATGCCCAAGCTCCTCACCGGCGACGTCAATGCCGCCGTCGAAGGCTTCCTTGCGGGCGGCGCCGACGAAGTCATCGTCTGGGACGGCCACGGCAGCGCCGACAATCTCTCCGCCGACACCATCCACCCCAAAGCGAAACTGATCATGGGCGGCCTTCCCGCCACCTCCACCTTGGAACGCAAGTACACCGCCATCGCCTTCGTCGGCCAGCACGCCATGGCCAACGTCCCCAACGCCATCATGGCCCACAGCTACAGCTCCTTGGGCATCCAAACCATGAAGCTCAATGGAAAACCCGTCGGAGAAATCGACACCCGCGCCGCCCTCGCCGGCCACTTCGGCACGCCGGTAATCTTCTTATCCGGTGACCAGGCCGCTGCCGACGAGCTCAAGGCCATCGTCCCCGAAGCCGAGCTAGCCGTCGTCAAACAAGGCCTCCTCCGCAACTCCTGCGAAACCCTCAGCGCCCCCGCCGGCCAGGAACTCATCCGCGAAGCCGCCCGCAAATCCATGTCCAAAATCGGCAAAATCAAACCCTACACCGTCCCCGGCCCCGTAACGCTCGAAATCGAATACACCACCCGCGGCTCCATCAACCCCGACGCCGCCAAGATCCCCAACGCCAAACTCCTAGGCGACCGCACCATCCAATTCACCGGCCAAAACATCGTCGAAGCCTGGACCCGCTACCGCACCTCCCGCTAACCACTACTCATCCAATTGAGATCGAACAAACACAGATCCTTATCAACCGGCCGCGAAGGGAGTCTGGACCCAGATCTCCCTTCGCATTCCGTCGATGCCTACTGAATCGGGCCGCTCGCCAAGAGCCCCGTTAGCGCATTCCCCGCGCCAAGTACGTTTTCGATTACTCCTAAAGTGCCATTAGCGCCCTTGATGGGAACCCGCGAGACCGACCCGTCGCTCATGCTCACATAGAGCTGGCGGCCCGTGCTATCGGCCGCCACGTGGCCGGCAAGTCCAGGCGATGGACCAACCATGCTATCGATCAGCGCCAGCGGAGCGGTCGCAGTATTCCACGAGTACACGCGTCCCGCCGCATTCGACCCGCCACCGGCCACCACAAACAGAAAGCGTCCCGTCGGATGCGTCGCCAATCGCCCCCAACTGCACGCCCCGCAGTCGAAGGTCTGCACATAATTGGCAGCTTGCGCCAACGGCACAAATAGCCCGCCGCTCGTCGAAGTGTTCGTGTCGAAGCGCCGCAAGATCAGCGAATTATGCGAACTCGCTCGCAACAATACATAGAGCTTCTGAGAGAGCGGATCCACCGCCAGATCTTGTACCCATTCCTTGGTGAAGTCTAGAGTGTGGACAAAGCCAAGCTGCCCTGTGGCGTTGTTTAAGCTGATGACCGATAAGCGCGATCCGCCGTCGCTCTTACTCTGCGTCGCGTACGCCCATAGACCATTCGGGTCGAACACGATGCGGCTGAAATTCAAGTTCGGATCGGGCTGCGTCAGAAAAGCATTCAAGATTCCAACGGGCGTAATTTCTCCCCCCGTGCTCACCTTGTGGGAAGTGACGTGATTACAATTCACGGAGCTCGCGCACGCAGTAAGCAGAACGTGCCCCATGGGGTCGAACGTCAACGCTGAAACGCCCAGGATCGGCGTATACGATGCCCCGGATATCAGGCTATTCACCTCGGGATCGATGACCAGCGTTTCCAACGCCCCATTGCTCTTGCGCGTCACCCCAAAGCGAATTGCCGGGTCTAACGTGGCCAAATTGAGGGGGCCAGTTACGGCGCCGGCGCCGCTCAAAGTTCCTTGTGCCGGATCGATTCGCGCGGGAATGATCGTTCCATTGGAACGGCCGCTATAGAGAAAACGGTCCCGCGGAAACACCACGGCCAGTGACACGAGGTTGCCTTGGCCATATTCAACTTGCTTCAGTTTGAGGTCCCCCGTCCCGGGATCGACCGCATACACCGCCGTCGTCCCATTGCCGGTTGAATAGAGAAATCGCCCCGTTGGATCGAGCGCGATATCCGCGGCCGGCGCTGCCGTCACTTCAGACCCAGTGCTGATCCATGCGTTTGTTTGCGCATCCACTCGTATGCTGCGAATCGTCTGGTTCGTACTGCTCGCGGCAAAAACGAATCTGCCCGTAGGATGCGCCAATACGCGGCTCGGCGCAGCCACCGGCACCGAAGCGCCCCCGTTGCCGTACACATCTTGGCCGAAATGCGTGACGACACGATCCTGAAATGCCACGAACCAGAAACGCGCTCCCGAATGGTGCGCCGCGATGTCGCTCGGGTCGAGAACCAGACCTGGGCTTCCCGGCGCGCTGAATTGAAACGGCGTTCCGCTGGAAGTGATGGCCCCCGTATTGGCGAAGTCGATTTGGAAATGCGCACCCCGGTGATCCGTTGTGATGGCTACTAATCCACGCCCGGAGGGCTCCATGGCAATGCGCTCGGGAACCACTGAAGTATTCCGCTGGACCAGGGTCGCGAGTCCCGTCGCGGGGTCCATCCTGTAAACCGTAATCGCTCCCTTATTTCCAAGACTGCTGGCAACATATGCGAAGCGGCCTGTGGGTTCAAAAGCGACCATATTCGCCGGCTGCGTGAAATCCAAGGTCTGCAACGCCGTCACCGTGGATGCATCCGCCGAGATCCTATATGTCGTCACTGAGCCGTTGTTGCTCCCCGCATGCGAAACCCAGAGATAACGTCCCGTGGGGTCGGCATCAATCCTCCGCGCCCCCGCTTTACTCAAGGCAACGCTATTGCTGGAACTCAAAATGCCGCCCGCCAACTGCTCCAATCGCGAGATCCGCAAGTGCCTGTCGCTCACGCCATAAAGAATCCGGCTGGATTGCCCGGCCGCGCTACCCGCCATGGCGCCTATCGCCGCCGCCAGGCTGATCAATGAAAGAAATTTGGAACTCATTCAGTCCTCCTCGTGCGTGGATCCAGCTTCAGAAAAACCGTCCACAATAGCTGTGGCGCGGGCCGAAAAACTTTTCGTCGGATATATTTGAATTCTTGTGCTGGAGGTCACCGAGCTACTGAACCGTTGGTCCGGCGGAGACCGCGCGGCTCTGGACCAGCTCATCCCGCTCTTGTACGGCGAAATGAAGGGCATCGCCCACGGCCTTCTGCGTCACGAAAGACCCGGCAGCGGACTCAGCACCACCGTCTTGGTCCATGAAGCCTACCTCCGCCTCACCGCGCAGACCCGCATGAATTGGGAAGGCCGCCGCCATTTCCTCGGCGCCGCCGCCATGGCCATGCGACGCTTCCTCGTAGATCAGGCCCGCCAGCGCTTGGCCGCCAAACGCGGTGCCGGCGCCTTCCCCGTGGACTTGGACATTGCCGTAACCGTTGCCGCCCAACCGGACCTCGATGTCCTTGCCGTCAACGAAGCCCTCGAGGCCTTCGAAGCCTTCGATCCCCGCCGCGCCGAAATCGTCAACCTGCGCTACTTTGCGGGCCTCACTCTCGAAGAAACTGCCGAAGTCCTCGGCCAATCGCCCCAGGCCGTCAGCCGCGATTGGAACGTAGCCCGAGCCTGGCTCGCCAGAAGAATGCAACCCAGCTAGGAGAATGTCGTGGGCGATCTAAATTGGACCCGCATCGCTGCCGAAATGGCGCGCCTCGAAGCGTTGTGCCCGGAAGACCGGCCCAGCGCCATTGCGGCCTTACCCCCCGAACTGAAATCCGAGGTCGAATCCCTCCTCGCCGCTCTCGATCAAAACCCACACTTTCTGGAAACCCCCTCCGGCGCCGCCGAATCCGAAATCGGTCCCTACCGCATCCTCGAGGAAATTGGCCGCGGCGGCATGGGCGTCGTCTATCGCGCCGAGCGCTCCGACGGCGAACTCGACCGCCAAGTCGCTCTCAAGCTGGCTGGCGGCCGCCTCTTTGCCCCCGAAGCCGAAAGGCGCTTTGTCCGCGAGCGCCAAATCCTTTCGCGCCTCGATCACCCCCACATCGTTCGCCTTCTCGATGGTGGCGTCTCTCGCGGGCAGCGCTACCTCGTCATGGATCTGGTCGATGGCGTGCCGCTTACCGAGTACGCCAGGAATAAGCCCCTGGAACAACGCCTCCGCCTCTTCCTCAACCTCTGCCAAGCCATCCACCACGCCCACCAGCACCTAATCCTCCACCGCGACCTCAAGCCCGCCAACATCCTCGTCAACCGTGAAGGCGTCGTGAAAGTCCTGGACTTCGGCATCGCCCAAATGCTCGCGGACGACGAAGGCCCCAACGCCACCCAAACCAATCTGCATCCGCTATCGCTAATTTGCGCCAGCCCCGAGCAGATGCGCGGCGAGCCTCTCTCTCTCGCCTCCGACATCTACTCCCTCGGCGTCCTCCTCTACGAACTGGCCACCGGCCGCAATCCACAATACGATTCCGGCGCAACGCTTACCGAAACACTCCGCCGCGTAACCGAAGATCTTCCCCCGCCGCCCAGCCGTTGGAACTCCGCCTTACGGCGCGACTTCGATGCCATCGTCCTGAAGTCTCTGGCCAAAGACCCCCGGCACCGCTACGCCTCCGTGGCGGAACTGAGCGCCGACATCGAGCGCTACCTCGAAGGCAGACCCGTCCTCGCCGTACCGCCGCGCTGGGGCTACCTCTTCGGCCGCTTCGTGCGCCGCAACAAGGCCCTCTCGGCCACCGCCGCCGCCCTCTTCCTCGCCGTTACGCTCGGAGCCGTCGTCTACTTCCGTCAGGCCCGCATCGAACAGCGCCGTTTCGAAGATGCCCGGCGTCTGGTGCACACCGTCGTCTTCGATCTGCAGCCCCGCATGGCCGCCATCCCCGCCACCCTCGAGCTCCGCCAGACCCTGGTTCAGGAAACCATGCGCTATCTCGATTCCGTTTCCCGCGATGCCGGCCGCAACGTCGCCCTCCTCCGGGAAATCGGCAACTCTTGGGTGGAACTCGGACGCATCCAGGGCGACGGCCTCTCCGGCAATCTCGGCGACCGGCCCGCCGCTGCGAAATCCTTCGCCCAGGCGGAACACTTCCTCCAGCGCGCGCTGCAGGAGGAGCCCCGGAATCTGGATCTCCTGCTCGATGCCGTGCACCTCTATGACCGTGTGGCTGTCTTTGCTCTCATGAGTCTGGACCGCCCGCAAGCGCAGGCTAAGGCCAAGCTCGCAAAACAATACGCGGAAGCAGCGGCGGCTATTCGTCCCAAAGATCCACGCGTCGAAGAAGCCTTAGGCACGGCCCTGCTCACCACGGCCCGCTCCATCGGTGTCACGAACCCCAACTTGGCGCGCGAAACTTTGCTCCAAGCGGAGAAAGCCTTCCCGCAGCTTGCGATTCCATCTCGGAACCAGGCCTTGACCCAGCAGTATCTCTCGCAGTTGCACTTCGGCAAACCCGAAGGCGTCGCTTATGCCCGCAAGGCCTTCCAGATGAGTGAGCGCATCCTTGCCGCCAATCCCGAGAGCCAGCGGGACTTGGCCGAACTGGCCATCGACGCCGGGCAACTGGCTAGCTTGCTCTGGAATGCGAACCAGAAAGACGAAGGCCTCAAGTACTTCGAGTTCGCCTACCAAACAAGAGCCAAGATTGCCGCCACCGACCCCCGCAACGTACACGCCCAGGAACGCCTCGCCTTATCGGCCAACAACCTCGCAGCCGCGCTCAACGACACCCCCAAGCACACCCGCGCACCCCAACTAGCCGCCCAGGCCGTTTCGATCTACGAGGCCCTCGACCGCGGAGGCAAACTAGCCCCTGAAATCCTCCCCAACTTCGCCGACGCCCTAGGCAAAGCCGGCGAAATCATCCTCCGCGCCAACAAAACCCAAGCCTGCCAGTACCTCAAACGCTCCGCCGAACTCTGGACCCAAGCCGAAAAACGAGCTCCCCTAAACGCCTCCCGCCAAGCCATCCGCAACGCCCAACTAGAAACCACCCGCGAGTCCTGCCGCTAATCGATTTATCATCCGCAATCTCCCATTGGCTGCTGATTCCTCATGAAATTCGCGAATAAGATCAGGAGACACTTCGCTATTTCGGAACGTTCCGCTAATGGAACCAGCATACCCCTTCCATTGACGTTCACCTCCAATGCCCAGGAAGATGAAAAAGTGCCTGACCCTTGCGCCTTCGAACCCTGCTTTACCCGGCCAACCCAAATTCCAATCCCCCAACCGGAAACCGACGGCTGTCGTTTCGTTCAAGACGTTGCGATTCCCATGCGCGATGGCACGCGACTTGCCGCCGACCTCTATCTGCCTCTCGAGCCCGGCCCTCATCCGCTTCTCCTGGAGCGCTCCCCCTACGGCAAGCACTCCTCCGTAATGGTCAACATCGGCGCTCCCCAAGCATTAGCCCGCGCCGGATTCGCCGTCGCTATCGTCGACGTTCGCGGCCGCTACGCATCGGAAGGTGCCTGGTACCCCTTCGCCGATGATCTTGGTGGCGATTCTCGCGACGGCTATGACACTATCGAGTGGCTCGCTATACAACCCTTCTGCAATGGCAAAGTCGGCACTTTCGGCGGCTCCTACGCCGGCTTCAACCAGTACACGCTCTCCGGCGAAATGCCGCCCCACCTCGTCGCCACCTTCCCTCGCCAAGCTCCCACCAGCATGCACACCGAATGGGTCTATCGCGGCGGCGCTCTCGAGTTCGCCTTCATGATCCCGCGCTACGCCCGCCGCATGATGATCGATGTGCTGCGCAGCCGAGAAGTGCAATACTCGCGCCAAGCGAAACTGCCCCAACTCGACCTCGCCCACGGCTGGCCTCTTCCCAATCATCCCCTCTTCACCAATCCCTATCAGTGGATTCACGATTACACCAGTCGGCAAGAAGACGAATCCTACTGGCGGCAATTCGACATCGAAACCCACTTCACAAACTTCAATAGACCCAGTCTTCATGTCGCCTCCTGGTTCGACATTTTCTGTGGCGGCACTCTCCGTAACTTCATCGGCATGCGCACAAAGGCATCCGACGAAGCACAACGCAAGAACCACAAGTTAGTCATCGGCCCCTGGATCCACGGCCCTTTCATGGCACAGGAGCCCGAAGGCAGGATCACCGGTGAAATGGATTGCGGCCCCACCGCCGTCTGGAACTACACTGGCCAGATGCGTGAATGGTTCTCCCACTGGATGAAGGACGCCCCCGGAGCTTGGCCTGCCGTGCGCTACTTCGTCATGGGCTCGAACGAATGGCGCGAAAGCTCAGACTGGCCGCCGCCTGAAGCAACACCCCAGCGCCTCTATCTATCGCAAGACCACGAACTCTCGTGGCGTCCCCCGGCTTCCAGCCAAACATACGAATACCACCACGACCCACACAACCCCATCCCCAGCCTAGGCGGCGCCGCCCTCTTCAACTTGAACCCGAACGAATCTACCACCGCCGAACACTGGTCGGATCTCAATGCCCAAGCCGGCTCGCGCGACCAACGCCCCATCGAAGACCGCTGCCTCGTCTTCACCAGCGCTCCGCTGGAGCAACCACTAACGATTGCTGGCCCCGTCAAGGCATCCCTCTGCTTCTCCGCCAGCACCGTCGATGCGGACTTGATTGTTCGCCTATGCGACGTCTATCCCGACGGCCGCTCGATGCTTCTCTGCGACGGCATCCAGCGCGCTCGCCACCGCAACTCGCCCTTCAAATCGGAACTCCTGACACCCAACGAACCCATCCAACTCGAAGTCGATCTCTGGGCCACGGCCAACGAATTCCGTTCCGGCCATCGCCTCCGTGTCATCGTCAGCGGCAGCTCCTACCCACGCTTCGACATCAACCCCGGCACTGGCGCCTCCATGCTCGATGGCGGCGAAATGTTGCCCAGCCGCCACTGCATCCAATCCTCGCCGGAGCGCTCAGCCTTTCTGCAACTATCCGTCATTCCTGCCGCATAGCTTCCGCACCCAAGCTTCGCGAGATCGCCGCTGCAGTCTGCTTCACTTGGTTTGCCAACACGTCGATCTGGGAAAGACGGATACGCTCCAAGTGCCCCACCACGCTGATCGCCGCCACCACCTTGCCAAACTTGTCGAAGATCGGCGCGCCCACGCACCGCGTGTCCAACTCGTCTTCTTCATCGTCCATCGAATACCCCAGCTCCCTCACCTTCGTAAGTTCCGCCTTCAGCTTCGTCATCGTGACAATCGTCTTGTGATTGTGCCGGACAAACGCGGAAGCGGATTTGATCTCCTTCGTCAATTCCTGTGGACTCAGATACGCAATCAACGCCTTGCCGGAAGCCGTGGAGTTCACATCCATCGCCCGCCCCACCCAAGTTCCCACCGAAGGCTCGCCCGGAGGTTCCAGCTTCGCGATAATCACCGCCTGGCCTTGCTCCAGCACCACCATATGTACCGTTAGCCGCGTGCGCTGCATCAAGCGCGTCAGATGACGCGCCGCCGTCTCCCGCAGCGCCATTCCCTCCATGGATGCGTTCCGAAGTCCTGTAATGCGCATGCCGAGACCGTAGCGCCCCGTATCGGCATTCTTATGCACGCAGGCCTCTTCTTCCAGCGTGTGCAGAATTCGATGCGTTGAGGACTTCGGCAAGTCCAGCTTGCGGCCAAGCTCGGAAAGCGTATAGCCTCGCTGCGAAGAGCCAAGCAGTTCAAGAACGGAAATTGCGCGTCGTATGGCGGGTGCGTCACTCATGGTTGTTTGGGAACTCGTGTTCCGTATGTGGAACATTCTAGGGAAAGCGCTTCCCCGTCGTCAATGCCCAGCGTATAACCGGAAGTGGAGAGAGCGACAGACATCCCATTATCCTGGCCTTCCCGTCAAGCGCCGGGTGTTGTGTTCCCCGCGATTATCCGGAAGCCGATTTCACCAATCTCTCGAATTCCAACTTGGAGACTCTATGTCATTTCGAGCAGCACTTCACGCCCTTCGGGCGCTAGCCGTACCCATCTCGTCCGGCATCCTCTGCGCGGTTCTCTTCATCCCTTCGCTTCTCGCTCAGGGCTCCGTGGATCGCGGCTCGATTGTCGGCACTGTCTACGACACCAGCGGAGCCACGGTGGCTAAAGTACAACTCATCATTGAGAACGTCGACACCGGTGTCCGCCATAGCCTGGAAACCCAAGCCGATGGCGCATACGTTCTCACCAACCTGAACGTCGGCAACTACCGCGTCACCGCCACCCAAACCGGCTTCAAAAAAGCCGTGGTCGAGCAACTGCGCCTCCAGGTTGGCGCCGTCTTCCGCGCCGACATCACTATGGAAATTGGCGAAGTCGCAAACCAGGTTACCGTCCAAGCGAGCTCGCCTCTCATCCAGTCGGAGACCAGCGACGTCTCTTCCGTCATCGAACGCAAACGCGTCGTGGATCTCCCCCTCAACGGCCGCGACTTCGGCCAACTCCAACTCCTCACCCCTGGCGCCGTCAACACCATGACCCATCAGGTCAGCGCTGTCTCCGGTCTCGGCGGGGGTGCCAGCGGAGTTGCCACTTCCCAAACGATGATCGCCTCCAACGGCGCTCGCCCCGGCCAACAGCTTTACTTGATCGATGGCGCCAACGCCACCAACCGCCAAGGCCGTTCCATCATCATGACACCCTCCATCGACGAGATCGAAGAGTTTCGCGTTTCGAGCTCAAGCTTCAGCGCGGAGATCGGCTACGGTTCCAACGCCATCAGTGTCGCCACCCGTGGAGGCACGAACGAATTCCACGGCACCCTCTACAACTTCCTCCGCAACCACTCGCTCAACGCGCGCAACTTCTTTGCCTTCTCTCCCCCCAAGCTGATTCGCAACCAATTCGGCGGCAATTTCGCCGGCCCGATCTTGCGCAACAAGCTCTTCTTCTTCGCCGGCTACGAAGGCGCGCAAGAGCGCTCCCAACGCTTCTGGCTCACCAGCGTTCCCACCATGCAAATGCGCGGCGGTAACTTAAGCGAAATCGCCGCCCCCATCTTCGATCCCTTGACCTCCAGCTACAACGCCAACGGGGTCATCACCCGCACCCCCTTCCCCGGCAACATAATTCCCGCCGGCCGCATCGACCCCATCTCGCGCACCTTCCTCGATTGGTATCCCGTCCCCAATCGTCCCGGCATCGCGGCGAACTTCTACAACGATCCCCCCTTCGGCCAAAATTTCCACCAGTACAATACGCGTCTCGACTACCGCATCTCGGATTCCGACAACATCATGGGCCGCTACTCCCAACGTCGTGACCACGTTCCCCAACAAGGCCCCTACCAAGGCTTCTCCAAGGACAATTACAACCCCGGCGTCATTGGCCAAGACAACACCGGTACCAGCGCCGTCATCGCTTGGAATCACATCTTCAATCCAACCACCACGATGGAAATCCGTCCCTCCTTCGCGCGACCCTTCATCCGGCAATTCTCCGGCGAAAACATCGGCATCGATTGGACCTCCCGCGCTGGCATCCAAGGCTTCGGTCCTGGCGTTTCCGACGTCTATCCCACCTGGCCCGAGTTCGGCATCAGTGGCTTCTCTCCGATCTACAGCTACATCGGTTTCGAAGTAAACCATACCAGCCGCGACCTCGCCGCCTCCGTCACCATGATCCGTGGCGCGCACTCCATCAAGTTCGGCAACACCTTCGCCAGCTACCAGCAACGCATCTTCCCCAGCGGCCTCGGCCAAGGCGCCTTCTCCTACACCGGCACTTACTCCAGCAACCCCTCCCAGAGCGGAGCAACCGGTGCGGGTATGGCCGACTATCTTCTTGGCTTCCCCCAAAGCGGTGGCCGCTACGTTCCGCCCGGCGTGTACTACATCCAACTCCGCAATAACTGGATGTTCCTCCAGGACGATTGGAAAGTCTCCTCCCGTCTCACGCTAAACCTCGGCCTTCGTTACGAACTCAACTTCCCCACCACCGAGAAATATGACCAGCTCGCCACCTGGGTTCCCTCTGCTCGCAATGGCCGAGGTGCCATCGTCGTGCCCAACGCGGAATCCGTGACTGGTGATCGTGCCAACCTCCACCCCTCCGTGCCCCGCAGTTGGCCGACTTACTCTGCTCTCTCCGTCTTCGCCAAGGACCTCGGCCTCCCCGAACGTTCCATGCGCTTCCTCAACAAGACCCAATTCGCCCCGCGCTTCGGTTTCGCCTATCGCCTCCAACGCGACTTCGTCGTCCGCGGCGGTTACGGCATCTACTTCAATCAGCTCGACGGCAATCGCGAAACCGAATTCTTATCTCCTCCCTTCCTCATCCGCGAAACCAACATCTTGAACTCACTCACGGCGAACGGCGCGCCAGAACGCAGCACCCGTACGCTCTTCCCTGCCGGCTCTACCTTCAACGCTCGCCCCAGCATCCTTGCGCATGATCCCTACGCAAAGGACTTCGGCTACACCCAACAATGGAACCTCTTCGTCCAGAAGATGCTGCCCGGCTCCACCTCTTTGGAAATCGGCTACGTAGGCACCAAAGGCACCCGCCTCCAAAATGCCCGCGCCTACAATACTCCACTTCCCGGCCCCGGCTCCATCGATGCCCGTCGCCCCTTCCAGGACTTTCTCGGCATCACCTGGAGCGAACAAACCGCGTCCTCGATCTACCACGCTCTCCAAGTCAAAGCCGAACGCCGCTATAGCAACGGACTCACCTTCCTCAGTTCCTTCACCTGGAGCAAGGCCATCGACAACATGACTTCCAACTCTGCCGGCTGCCTCAATCCCTACGATTGCCGCGCGGATCGCGCCGTTGGCGCCTTCGACGTCCCCTTCGTTTGGACCAGCAGCCTCGTCTACGATCTGCCTTGGCTACGCGCCTCCAAGAATTGGCCTGTCCGCACCTTCATAGGTGGCTGGACCTTCTCGGCCATCGCCACTATGCAAAGCGGCCTCCCCTACTCCCTCACTTGGAGCGGCGACCCCGCCAACACCGGCCAAGGCAGCCGCCCCAACGCCGGCGCCTGCTCCGGCAAGATCAGCAATCCTACCGTCGAACGCTGGTACGACGCGAGCTGCTTCAGCGCTCCCACTGCCTACACCTATGGCAACCTCGGCCGCAATACAATGCGCGCCGATGGCACCCAAAACATCGACTTCGGTCTCTATAAGGACTTCCTCTTCCGCGAGAAGCAGCGCCTACAGTTCCGCAGCGAGCTCTTCAACTCCATGAACCACCCCAGCTTCGGCGTCCCCTCATCAGTGCCCAACGCCGCGGGCGCCGGACGCGTCACCAGTGCCAGCACGGCTCGCCAAATCCAACTCGCGTTGAAATACTACTTCTAATCTCGGAAAGCATTTTCAACCCGGAACAAGGAAAAGTATTTTGAAGATTGTCGATTGGAAACTCTACACCCCGGACGAAAGATTCCACGTCCTGATTGAACTGATTAGCGACACAGGCGTCTCCGGCTGGGGTGCAGCCTACTCGGAAAAGGGCCAGGCTCTCGGCGCACTGTCCTGGTTAAAGCGCTTCGTCATTGGCGAGAACCCCGTTGAAGTCGAACGCATCACCGAGAAGCTCCACGCTGTAAGCTTTTGGCTCGCCCGCGGCGGCGCCATGACGCACGCCATCAGTGGTATCAACGTCGCCCTTTGGGATCTCGCCGGCAAGCACCTCGGCCAACCAGTCTCGGCGCTTCTCGGCGGCGCCTATCGCCAAGCGGTGCCCGCGTACGCATCGGTCGTTTTCAATCCCGTCGAAACTCTGCCGGCCCGCATGGAAGCCATGCTCGCTCGCGGCTTCCGCGCCGTGAAGCTCGGCTGGCACCCCTTCGCCTCGGGCACGCTCGCCGAAGACGAAGCCCTCGTCAAGGCCGCCCGCAAAGCGCTCGGCGATTCCACTACCTTGTTGATCGACGCCGGTGGCAGTCGCCCCTTCTGCAAATTCCGCCTGAAAGACGCCCTGGAGCGGGCCAAGTTGCTCGCTGCCTACGGCGTTTATTGGTTCGAAGAACCCTTGGCCCCCGACGATCTGGAAGGCTACGCCCGCCTAACGGATGCCTCACCCGTCCGCATTGCCCACGGTGAAGTACTGACCCGGAGGCAGTCCTTCACCCCGTACTTCGAGCGGCGCGCTATGGACATTGTGCAACCCGACGTCAGTAAGGTCGGAGGCCTTTCCGAAGCGCGCCGCATCGCATGGGCCGCTGCCGAGAAGGGCATTGACCTCGTGCCCCACGGCTTCAACACAGCTTTGGGAGTGGCGGCCGATATCCATCTCGTCGCCTCCCTTTCTTCCACTTCTTGGGTGGAATTCAATACCGGCAACGAACTGGTTGAAAAGCTGATTACCCAGCCCTTCCAACTCGACGCCGATGGATGCCTTCCTGTACCAGATCTTCCTGGCCTCGGCATCGAAGTGGATCGCGAACGCTTGCAGCGTTTCGAACTAAGTGGCTACGCCAGTGAGACCTGGACGTGGGACGAGCGGAGAGATTACGAAGCATCATGACATTAACGCAAAGCGCGCTGGATACCGCGCGCGAAACCCTTTACGTCGCGGCAGTCTGCGACATTCTGGACAGCTTGGGCTATCGCCACCAAGCCATGCACCCCCGCCTGCGGCCGCTGTTGCCGGACCCTAAAACCTGCGGCTTCCTCGGCCGTGCCCGTACCCTCCGTTGGATGGAGGTCGACTATGTCGAGGAACACGATCCCTACGGTCTCGAGATCGAAGCCATTGACTCGCTACAACCCGGAGACGTCGTCGTTCACTCTACGGACCATTCGGGCCGCTCCTCTCCCTGGGGCGAACTCATGACTGGTGTCGCCATGCGCAACCAAGCGGTCGGCTGCGTCTGCGATAGCAACATTCGCGATTGCATCCGCATCCAGGAGATGGGATTCCCCGTCTACTATGCAGGCATCTATCCCGTCGATTCCCAAGGCCGTTCCATGGTCAAAGCCTTCGATGTTCCCATCCGTTGCGGCGGCGTTCTCGTCTCCCCTGGTGACATCATCTTTGCGGACTACGATGGCATCGTCGCCATCCCCAGCGCCATCGAAGGACAAGTGATGGAACTCGCCCTCAAAAAAGTTGGCGCCGAAAACGAAATGCGTACCGCCCTCGAAGGCGGAATGACTCTGCGCCAAGCATACCAACGCTTCGGAATTCTTTGATGCGTGTTGTTGTTGCCGGACTCTTTCACGAAACCAACACCTTTCTCGAAGGCATCGCTATGCTCGAAGACTTCACCGAAGTCTCCGGACCAGCGCTACTGCGTCTCGCTGGCGATGCCTCCCCGATGGCCGGTCTTCTGGAAGAAGCCGCGCGCCGCTCCTGGGAATTGATCCCCGCCGCTGATCTACGCGCCACCCCAGGGCCAACAGTCTCAGACGCAGTCATCAATCGCTTTTGGAACCATCTGGAATGCGTGCTCGCCAACACTTCCTACGATGCCGTCCTCCTGGTTCTCCACGGCGCCATGGTCAGTGAGTCGCAAGAAGATGTCGAGGGCTGGATCCTCAGCAAGGTCCGCGAACGGATAGGCCCCTCTCTCCCGCTCGGCGCTGTCTTGGACCTGCACGCCAACATGACCATCGCCATGGCGGAGTCGGCCAACCTCTTGCTTGCCTATCGCGAGAATCCACACACCGACGCCAAGCGAACCGGCGAGCGCGCTGTTGCGCTCATGGATCGCATCCTGCACGAACGGCTAACTGCGCAATGCGTTCTACGTTCTATGCCCATCATCTGGCCCCCTACAGGCACTGGTACTACAGACGAACCCATGGCCAGCTTGGAAAGCACCGCAAGAGAAATCGAGGCAACCGATCCCCAAGTTCTCGCCATGAACATCCTGGCCGGCTTTGCCTTCTCTGATCTTCCCACCGCTGGACTCTCCTTCTGTTGCGTTACTACTGCAACTTTGGATGCCGCTACCGCTCACATCAACCGCCTTGCCCACATTGCGGATAACGCGAAGCATCTCGGTCTGCGCCAGGAGCAAGACCTGGAAAAAGTGATTTCGCAACTAGCCGAAAAGCAAGGTGGCCCGTACTTGCTAATCGAAGCCGCCGACAACATCGGCGCTGGTAGTTCAGGGCGCTCTCTCGGAGTACTCGAAGCCCTACTCCGCCACGGGATCGAAAACGCCGCCGTCGCCATCCAAGCCCCAGAACTTGTCGCAGATCTTGCCCGTTCTTCCTTAGGCGACGTAGTGAACTTCACTCTTAAAGATCCCTTCTCGAAGCAATCTCTTGCCCTAGTCGCAAAGCTTCTATCCCGCAGCGACGGCTGCTTCGAACTCGAGGATCCCCACAGCCACCTTGCCTCCATGGTCGGAGCCTCCATCGATATGGGCTCCTGTGCTGTGGTGCAGTCCAATGGCGTTCGCATCTTACTCACGAGTAAACGCACGCCCCCCTTTGATCTAGGTCAGTTTCGCAGCCAAGGCATCGAGCCCGAGAAGCTCTTCGTCGTGGGCATCAAAGCCGCCGTTGCCCACCGCCGCGCTTGGGACCCCATCGCCGTCGGCAGCTTCTGGGTCGATGTCGCCGGACCCTGTTCCTCCAACTTGCAACGTCTGCCCTATCGGCGCCTGCGCAGGCCGATTTATCCTTTGGACGCGCGATAGTGTTCCGTGGGCTGAACTAACCGCCGGAACGGGATTTTCAGTATTGACCCTCCTGGCGGGTGAAATCAACATTGAAGTAGGTATTTATGTCGAAGCGAATTCAGAGATGGCCACATATGAAGTTCGGCACTTTAACGCTGCTGACGATTGCCCTATTGCCCGGTCAAAAGAATCCCTCCACCCTCTTTCGTGCCGAGCTCTTTGAGAACACCTCGCTCGCCGAGAACGGCGCTACAACCGTCTCCACTCCGCCCGCCATGTCTTGGACCACCCCGCACCTCGGCATCGGCGCTTTGCCCCCTCGCCTATCGCCCGCCGGCTTCACCATGCAACGCCGCAGTCCTTATCTGCTACGCCTAGAAGGCACGGCCAACTTTGCCGAAGGCGCCTATGAGATCGGCCTGCGCAGCACCATGAAGGCCCGCCTCTATCTGGACGGCCGGCTCATCCTATCTAGCGAAGTCCCCAAAGAAGTTCCCCTCACACCCACGCAGATCGCCGAAAAGGAAGCCGCCGACAAACAAGCGCGCGAAGAAGCTGCCAAGAGCCAGGCCGATCGCGAAGCGCGCGAGGAAGCCGCTATCGAAACGCTTGCCCAGATCTCCTCCACCAAAGACGAAAAGGCCCGCAAGGCCGTGCAGGAGGAACTCGACCGTGTCCGCAAAGCGGAAACACTCTCCTCCACCAAGCCCCCCTCGGAGATGCTCACCGCCACCAAGAACCTCCATCCCCGCGCCGGCCAACATCGCCTGCGCCTCGAATTCACGGGCAAATCGCTCTCCCGGGAAGTCAGCGTCGTGCTCACCCCCCAAGGCGCCAGCCCAACTCTCCTCACTGCTAAGGGCGCCACACCCATCGGATGGAATGTGAAGGCCTGGGAAGACTGGCGCAAGGCCGATCGCCAACGAATCGCCGATGTCACTGCTGCTTCTCGTACTCCCCTCGCCGCCGCCTGGGAAGCGTCTTGGAAGAAGAAGCACGACCGCCTGCGCCGGGTCCACACCGCCTCCAAGCCCCATCCCAACACCGGCATTGACCACTACCTGGATGCAAAACTGGCCCAGGAAAACGTCAAGCCCGCGCCCCCCGCCAACGACTACGAGTTTGCGCGCCGCGTCTATCTCGATGCTTGGGGCCTAATCCCTACTGCCGAAGAACTAAAGACCTTCCTCGCGGATAAGTCGCCTTCGAAGCGCACAACCCTTGTCGCCAAGCTTCTCAATGACGAGCGCTGGGCCGATCCCTGGGTGAGCTACTGGGAAGACGTCCTCGCCGAAAATCCTGTGATGTTTGGCCAGGTCCCCAACTCCACCGGCCCCTTCAAGCGCTGGATCCACACTTCCTTCTTGAACGACCGCGGCTATGATCGCTTGGCCACCGAGCTGGTGCTCATGGAAGGTGTCGACGATCAAGCCGGCACCATCGGCTTCCGCGAATCCATGGGTAACGATCTCCCGCCAGCCGAAAAAGCCTTCGTTATTTCCCAAGCATTCATGGCGGCCAACATGAAATGCGCCCGCTGCCATGACTCACCCGTCAACCAATACAAACAGCGCGATCTCTTTGGCATCGCCGCCCTGCTCGAAGGCCATGCCGTTGTGGTTCCCGCCACCAGCAGCGTTGGTGAAGTGCCCGGCCGCCGCAAGCCCGCCGTCAAAGTAACCTCAAAGCCCGGCGACGCCATCCCGCCCTCCTTCGTTTTTGACCCCAACCAAAGCGCTCCTGCCGCCGGCGCTGATGGCCGGGAAACCCGCGAAGCCCTTGCCAATTGGCTCACGCAGCATCCTCGCTTTGCCGAAGTCGGTGTGAATCGCATTTGGAAGCGCTTCTTTGGTGTCGCTCTCGTTGAGCCTATCGATAGCTGGCCGCGCAACCCGAAGATCTCCCATCCGGAACTCCTCGCCTACCTAGTTTCTGAATTCCGCGGTAGCGGCTTCAGCGTGAAGCACATCGAGAAACTCATCCTGACTTCTCGGGCCTACCAGCGCGAACGAGACCGCACCCTTGCCGCCAAGACCGGCAAGGACGGTCTGCCCCTCTTCGCCGCCCAGCCTATTCGCCGGATGCGCGCGGAAGAAATCGTCGACTCGCTCCATCGCAGCGTTGGCCGCGAATTCAAGAGCGAAAAAATGGCCTACGGCGGCGTTGACTACGGCTATCCCAAACGCACCTGGCAACTCGTCACTCTCTCCAATGAAGAGGACAACATGATTCTCGTGCGCCCTCGTATGCAGGAGATCATCACTGCCGCCAGTGTTTTCGGCTGGCGCGACCAGCGCCCCGATCCGATCAGCGTCCGCAATGACGACCCCACGCCCTTGCAGTCACTCACCTTGGCTAACGGTGGCCTCATGAACCGTCTCGTGCGCCTCACCGACACCAATGCGTATACGCGCCTCGCTTCACAAGCTGCCAACCTCCTTGATTTTGCCAACGTCCTCTTCCACCGCACTCTAGGCCGCAATCCATCCGCCAAAGAACTTGCCTGGCTCGAAAAGAAGCTAGGTTCATCCTGGCAGGATCGTCGGGTAAACACCGCCGCCTTGCGGCAGGAATCATCCGACAAGCCCGGCGAATTTCAGGACATGATGGACGCCTATCGTCAGATCGCGGAAGCGCGCAAGCCGGAGCCCGCCACCGCAACGCTAACCCCGGAATTTCAGCGAAGCCTGGAAACTGTCCTCTGGGTCCTCTTCAACTCGCCGGAATTCCTCTTCGTCCCCTAAAGGAAGCAACCACTATGCCAATCACTCGCCGCGATTTCCTCAACACAACCGCTGCCACGACAGCGGCAGCAACCGCTCTGGCTAAATCCAAGTCCACCGCCGATACTTGCATCTTCGTCTGGCTCCCCGGCGGCATGTGCCACCTCGATACCTTTGACCCCAAATCCATCGGCGATGGCGCTACCGTTCCCGGCAGCTACTACAAGTCGATTCCCACCAGCGTCTCCGGCCTCGAATTCTGCGAACACCTTCCCCTCCTCGCCAAGAAGGCTGATCGCCTCGCCGTCCTGCGCACCCTCAACCACAACTTCACCGACCATACCCGCGCGGTCGACTTCGTTCACACCGGTCGCCAAGCCACCGGCACCGTCGTCTATCCGTCCATCGGCTCCATCGTCGCCCATCAACTTGGCGGCCTGGACCCACGTGCCCCCGCCTACGTAGTCGTCGGCGAACCGATGCAGCCCCGCGGCCCTGGCTTCCTCGGCGGCAAAGCGAACTACCTCTACATCACCGACACCGAAGCCGGCCCCGAAGGCCTGCAGATCCCCAAAGGCCTCACTCCCAGCGATTACGCCCAACGCCGCAAGGACCTCGACGAATTCTCAGCGGACTTCCGCGCGAAACACACGGAAGGTCCCATCGCGGACTACTCCTCCGTCGCCTCCCACGCTTTCGAGATGATGGACCCTAAGTTCCAAAGCGCCTTCACTGTAAACGAGGAGCCTGCCGATCTGCGCGAGGCCTACGGCGGCGAGTTCGGCCAACGTCTCCTCCTCTCTCGCCGCTTGGTCGAAAGAGGCGTTCGCTTTGTCGAATGTTCCTTCAACATCAAGTTCATCAACGGCTACGGCTGGGATACCCACGCCTTTGCGCAAAAGCGCGTGCACCTGATGATCCGGCAACTCGACCGCGCCCTTAACGTCCTGATGGATGATCTGGATCGTAAGAAAATGTTCGACCGTACTCTCGTCGTCCTCGCCACGGAGTTCGGCCGTCCCCCGGAATTCGACGGTCAAGGCGGTCGCGGCCACCAGGCCTCGGTCTTCTCGGGAGTCCTCTTCGGTGGCGGCATTCGCGGTGGCAAGGTCATCGGGCAAAGTGACGAACTGGGCCGTCTGCCCAAGGAACGCCCTGTCTCGATTCCCGACTTCCACGCCACCATCCACCACACCCTCGGCATCGATCCAGAGAAGCACCTATTCACTCCCGACGGCCGCCCGGTCCCCATCACCGACTACGGCACGGCCATCTCAGAAATCCTCTAACAACCGTCTCACTCCATCCCCCAAGCGGTAGCTGCCCCGAGGCGGCTGCCGCTTGACAAACTCAAATCGTTCCATCGTCCGCAGAATCATGTGGACGCTTGTCTTCGGAAAGCCCAGCCGCACGCTGATCTCCGATGCCTTCAGCGGCCGCCGCGCATGCGCCAGCATTATGAGAATCCGCAGCGCTCTCTCTACAGCTGGAACCACAATCTCATCGTAAGAAGCACAGCCAGGAATCACATCCTCCGTTCCATATGCGGAACACACAAGCCCCTTCCGCATTGACCCATTGCGGCTGCGATTGCTATCCAGGTACATACCCATGCAAGCTTGGCTTCTTACCGCCTTCCTCTGGGTGGCCCTCTGCCTTAACTTTGCGGACCGTCAGGTTGTCTTTTCTCTATTCCCCGTCCTCAAATCGGAACTCGGTTTCACCGACACACAATTGGGCCTAACGGGCTCTCTCTTTCTTTGGGTATATGCTCTCTGTTCACCATTTGCGGGACGTGTCGGCGACCGCGTTTCCCGGCGCCTATTGATTTGGCTCAGCCTGGTTCTCTGGAGCGCTGCGACACTCTTCACCGCTTTCGTTAACTCACCCATCCCTCTACTAGCCGGGCGCGCATCGATCGGGGTTACCGAAGCCCTTTTCTATCCTGCGGCCATCGCTCTGGTGGGAACGGTGCATCCAGCCGGAACTCGCTCCAGAGCCATCGCGGTATTGAACTCAGCCTCGGTGGTCGGCGTTATGGTCGGCGGCACTTTCGGTGGCTACGCCGCGGAGTATTGGCATTGGCGATGGGCCTTCATTGGCCTGGGTGCCGCCGGTCTCATTTATGCCTTGCCTCTGGGCTGGCAACTCCGCCGAACACCTGAAGTGAACCAAGAAGAAATTACCCGACAAGACTGCAGCGTCGCCACCCTACTAAAGATCTCCACCCTTTACGTCCTAGCGCTAATCTACTCCGCCGCCGCCTTCTCTACCTACCTCCTCTACACTTGGCTCCCCACCTTCCTAATAGAAAAGTTCCAACTAGGTCTAGCAGAAGCTGGTGCCACGGCTACGGTCTACGCCAAAACCGCCGCCTGGGTCGGCCTCGCCTTTGGCGGCTGGTTTGCGGACTGGCTTTACCGCCGCAACCCCAACGCCCGCTTCCTGGTCCTGGGCACAGCGGTCTTATTAACCGCCCCCACCCTAATCCTGCTAGCCTACGCCCCCAACCTCTTCTGGACCAAGATCGCCGCAGTCTCTTTCGGCTTCTGCAACGGCATCTACCAAGCCAACCTCTTTGCCAGCCTCTTCGAAATCGTCAACGAATCCCGACGCGCCACCGCCGTTGGATTGCTAAATCTGGTCGGCGCCTCCGTCTCCGGCTTCGCCGCCCTCTTCGGCGGCCTCTGGCACAATTCCCCCGGCCTCGACCACCTAATGCTCTACGCCGCCCTCGCCTGCTTCCTCGCCGGCCTCCTTCTTCTCATCACAACCGCCCACAATCGCAGATCAACAAAACCGCAAGCAACGTAAGCGTACATCGCCGATTTAGCCCTATCCCGTGGACTCCCCATCTGATCGCCCCAAATCTTCGGAACAACGACTCCACCGCTTGCGGTAGAGTCACACTCTTGATCTCTTTCCCACTCCTGTCCGGAGTCTGCTTCTTAAGCTCGCCCAAGGCTCCCAACTGTAACGCGATCACAGCAAACAAAATGTTTCTCCCCCAGTCAATCTGGCTCATATCCGGCCAGGGAAGCCAGTGCAGAGTTCACACAGCGAGAGCTTCTATGGCCGGCTGCGCAAAGAGTTTTTGAATATGGCCGTGTTCAGAATGTTTTGGGAGGCGCTGTGTAGAGTCGGCAGCTGGCAGAAGCCCCGCAACCAGAACCTGCTGCATAGCAGTTTCGATTACCGCCCCATCAACTTGCGGTTGCTTGCGTCGCTTACAGAGCCCGCAACAAGCCTTGGCTGGGTCTTCAAAACTACTTGCAAACTAAGAATCGCTGATAGTGTATCTAGGCTCAGGTCAGTCCGGCGACGCGACTATTTCCGAATCAGCGCTTTACTCGGAAGCAGTGTATTCGGCTATGCGAATTGCGGTCTCCGGCACGACCTCAATCTCATAATCGCCCGGTGTCCCCGGATTCTCGAGCAACACCCCGTCGGCGAGGGCGCGAAGCATTGGCAGCGGATCCAGCGAGAACTTCGCGATGCGGGGCTGCCCGTCCTGTAGCGTTGCGATCGTTGCCCGTTCGAAGTTGAGGATCGAATGCAACTGAGGCAACCGGAAATTCTTCTCTTCCAGAAAGCGTGCGAACGCTTCGGCCTCGCTTACAGCAAACTGCTTCGGTGGGGTTGTGGACCAAAAGTCTTCGAGAATCGCACGAAACACATCGGGGCCGAGCGCAAGCATCATTAGTCGGCAGGTCATGCGGTAGACGTTCACCACCATCGATCCTCGAAACTCCTTAATTAGCCCTGTCGTCAACCGCACGCCCGGCTCTTCAGCCAGTGCGGCCGACCATTCGCTTATCGGTTGTCGCCCATTGACTACTCCGCCGAGTTCGCGTTCCCATTCAGCGACGCTGGGGCCACCCGCGGGTGATCCAGGGGCCGGAACGCGCCGTCCTGCAGTGCCGGTACGCCGCGATTTCCATAGCCCCTGGATGCGCTCTAACTCTCGCTCGACATTCTCCAATCCGAAGCGCGACAGAAACGAAGAGAACATCTCGAATACGATCGCCTTGACGTTCGGTAACGCGGGGATGACGTCGCGGCAGATTTCAAACAAGGGGTCGGGGATCGCGCCAGAGTGCGAGTCCAGCCAAAAGCCGTCCATCTCGAAGCCGCCCGCTAAATGCACCTCCCATACGCGCTCCAGCGGTAGTTCTGAGAGGAACCTGTCGACGGACTGCCGTCCGTTGCGCGAATTGCAGTAGACGTTATGCAAATCCAGCAGAATGCCGCAGTCGGCCCGCTCGGCCAGCCGCGCCATGAATTCGCCATCGGGAATTTCGTCCGCTCTTGGCCTCAAGTAGTTCACGCCTGTCTCGGCCGCCACGGGTACGCCAAGCCCCTGACGCAACTCG
>VFQP010002058.1_pt1 | contig 23778 bp, 21 predicted proteins | sample 3512351 | NCBI WGS metagenome assembly VFQP01 (sample SAMN10412372, study PRJNA504923) | tailings metagenome | isolation source: Relicate 1 Philex TSF1 revegetated site | place: Philippines: Tuba, Benguet | collected 2017-08-29
CGGTTGCACAAGTAAACCGTCAAATTCGCCTGTTACTGGAGCAGGAAGTCGGTGAGGTGGCCGTTCAGGGAGAAGTGTCAAATTTAACGCAACCTGCATCAGGTCATTTATATTTGACTTTAAAAGATACAGAGGCTCAGATCCGTTGTGTTTTTTTTCGCAACAGACATCAGGCTAACCAGGCTTTACAAAACGGTCAACTGATCATCGCGAAGGGTATATTGAGTTTATATGAAGCGCGAGGCGATTATCAGTTGATTGTTTCTGAAGTCCAAGATGCCGGTTTAGGTGATTTACATGCTTTATTTGAACGCTTAAAGCTCAAGCTAGCCGCTTTAGGACTATTTGAACAAAGTAGAAAGAAACCATTGCCTCGTTTTCCTGCTTGTATTGGTGTGATCACTTCAGCCAGCGGGGCTGCATTGCGTGATATTTTAACCACCCTAGGTCGACGTTTTCCTCAAGCTTTGGTTCTGGTTTATCCCAGCGATGTTCAGGGCAAGGCTGCTGCCTCACAGTTAACCACTGCTTTGATGCGAGCCAATCATGAACAACGATGTGATGTGCTGATTTTGGCAAGAGGCGGGGGAAGTCTTGAGGATTTGTGGTCGTTCAACGATGAGCAATTGGCTTTTGCGATCGCAAATAGCCGCATACCTGTTGTGACCGGTGTTGGACATGAAACGGATTTTACCATCGCCGATTTTGTGTCGGATTGGCGCGCCGCCACACCAACCGCAGCCGCAGAAGCGGTGACACCTGATTACCAAGAATGGAAGGTTTATCTTCAAAACACATTGATGCGATTAAACGCCATGATCAATAGACATCTTCAGCATCATCAGCTGGTGTTAAAGCATTGTTCACAAACCTTGGCTTCGCCCGAACAACTGGTTGTTCGTTATTGGCAAAAACTGGATTATCTCGAACATCGACTGCGTATGGCCATGACGCAGCTTTTAAGCATAAGGCAACAAACATGCCAGGCTTTGTTGATGCAATTATCTGCAAAACATCCCAATACTGTGCTACTACAAATCAAAATGAACATACAACAGCTTGAAACACAAATGGTGGGTGCGATGCACATGATTTTGATTGATAATCAAAAACGATTTCAGACACAGTTGACAACCTTAAATGCGGTCAGCCCTTTGGCAACGCTCGATCGTGGATATGCACTGGTTAGCCATAGTCAACAGTTGGTGACTGACAGCCACATGTTGGTGGCTGGTGATGAGGTTGATGTTCGTCTTTCTAGAGGCAAGATCGTTTGTCGAGTGCTGGCAGTGACTTAATCTTGGATATCCTATTTATTTGATTTTTAACGATATATGAGGAGGCCATTCAAGGTATTTTGCGACATGCTAATCACGCAGTAGTGATTCAATTGGATTAGCATCATGATCAAAATGCTGCGCCTGAGTTTCTGGCTCCAAAAACTCAGTTTTTAGTGCCAATAAAGCCTTGTTTGAAGATAGATAACCTAAAACATTCTCGCAGAAATATACTCAGTATCAATCAATCTCGTTTCTACCATCGATAATAACCGTTGACCGAAATCGGTTCTGAGCAACAAAGAAGCGACAGACTTTCCTGCATAGGGTCCGCCAGCTATAACGTCATTGAGTGTGTCTTGACTCAAGAGATTAGCCAGGCGATATTGGTTAGCCGCCAATAGGGCCTGGCCTTCAGGCGCTTCGGCCAACCAAAACGCAACGGACTCGCCAGCACTTGGCCCGGTAGCAATAACGTGATTGAGCGTGTTTTGACTCAAGAGGTTAGCTAAGCGATATTTTTTAGCTGCCAGTAGGGCTCGGCCTTCATGGGTTGCGGCCAACCAAAACGCAACGGACTCGCCAGCCTTTGGTCCAGCAGCAATAACCTGATTGAGTGTGTCTTGACTCAGTAGGTTGGTTAGTTGATATTCGTTTGCCGCCAATAAGTCTGGACCTTCAGCAGTTCCGACCAACCAAAACGCAACGGACATACCAGCCTTTGGTCCGGCAGCAATAATATGATTGAGCGTGTTTTGACTCAAGAGGCTAGCTAAGCGATATTTTTTAGCCGCCAGTTGGGCTCGGCCTTCAGGCGTTGCGGACAACCAAAACGCAACGGACTCACCAGCCTTCGGTCCGGCAGCAATAATGTGATTGAGCGTGTTTTGACTTATGAGGTTGGCTAAGCGATATTCGTTCGCTGCCAATAGGGCTCGGCCTTCAGGCGTTGCGGCTAACCAAAACGCAGCGGACTCTCCCGCATCAGATCCGATAGCGATAATGTGATTGAGCGCGTTTTGATTCACGAGATTCGCTAGGCGATATTGGTTAGCCGCTAACAGGGCTCGGCCTTCAGGTATTCCGGTCAACCAAAACGCAACGGACTCGCCAGCTTTTGGCCCGTCAGCAATTATGTGATTGAGCGCGTTTTGATTCACGAGATTCGCTAGGCGATATTGGTTAGCCGCCAACAGGGCTCGACCTTCATGGGTTACGGCCAACCAAAACGCAACGGACTCACCAGCCTTCGGGCCGGCGACAATCACGTGATTTAGCGTGTCTTCACTCAATAAGTTAGCTAAGCGGTGTTTGTTAGCCTCCATTAGGGTTCGACCTTCAGGTGTTGCGGCCAACCAAAACGCAACGGACACCCCAGCATTTGGCCCGGAAACAATAACGTGATTGAGCGTGTCTTGACTCACGAGGTTAGCCAGGCGATATTGGTTCGCCGCCAATAGGGGGCGACCTTCAGAAGTTCCGGCCAAACAAAAATAGACGGACAAGCCAGCCCTCGCTCCCGTGACAATAACGTGATTGAGCGTGTCTTGGCTCACGAGATTCGCTAAGCGGTGTTTGTTAGCAGCCAGTATGGCTCGACCTTCAGGTGTTGCGGCCAACCAAAACGCAACGGACACGCCAGCATTCGCTCCTGCAACAATAATGTGATTGAGCGTGTCTTCACTCAATAAGTTAGCTAAGCGATACTGGTTAGCCGCTAATAAAGCCAGACCTTCAGGTGTTGTGGACAACCAAAATGCAACGGATTCACCAGCCTTCGGTCCACCAGTAATAATGTGATTGAGTGTGTCTTGACTCACGAGATTCGCTAAGCGTTGTTGGTTTGATGCTAATAGGGTTCGACCTTCAGGCGTTCGGGCCAAACAAAAAAAGACGGACAGGCCAGCATTCGCTCCTGCAACAATAACGTGATTGACCGTGCCTTGTCTCACCAAATTGGCTAGGCGAGACTGGTTAGCTGCTAATATAGCTCGACCTTCATGCCTTGCGGCCAAACAAAAAAAGACGGACAGGCCAGCATTTGATCCTGCAACAATAACCTGATTGAGCGTCTTTTGACTCACGAGATTCGCAAGGCGATATTGATTAGCCGCCAACATGGCTCGACCTTCAGGCGTTGCGGCCAACCAAAATGCAACAGATTCGCCAGCATGCGGCCCGGCAGCAATGATATGGTTAAGCGTGTTTTGACTTACGAGATTAGCTAATCGATATTCGTTAGCAGCTAATATGGCTCGACCTTCAGAGGTTCCTGCCAAACAAAAAAAGACGGACAGGCCAGCATGCGATCCTGCAACAATTACGTGATTGAGCGTGTCTTGACTCACCAAATTGGCCAGGCGAGACTGGTTAGCCGCCAATAGGGCCAGACCTTGAGGCGTTAAGGCCAACCAAAATGCAACGGACAGGCCAGCATTCGACCCTACGGCAATAATGTGATTGAGCGTTTTTTGACTCAAGAGATTGGCTAATCGATATTGGTTAGCTGCCAATAAGGCTCGACCTTCGGATATTGCGGCCAAACAAAATGCAGCGGACAGACCAGCTTTCGGTCCGGCAGGAATAATGTGGTTGAGCGTTTTTTGACTTACGAGATTAGCTAGACGATATTGGTTAGCCGCCAATAGGGCTAGACCTTGAGGCGTTGCGACCAACCAAAACGTCACGGACAGGCCAGCTTTCGGTCCGGCAGTAATAATGTGATTGAGTGTGTCTTGACTCACGAGATTAGCTAATCGATATTGGTTCGCTGCCAATATGGCTCGACCTTCGTGCATTGCGGACAAAAAAAACGCAACAGACTGGCCAGCGATTTGCCCCGACGTGATCACGTGATTAAGTGTATCATCGGTAATCAAATCTAGTTTCCCAACGGCTCGTATTGCTTTTTCCCCTAGGGTATCAATGGCATTTTTGACATCAGCACCTATTCGAATCAAGTTTTGAATCGCTAAATTCATGTTTTTTGTAATCGCAAGACAAAGTGGTGTTAAGCCCTCACCTGCTGGCTGATTGGCCAAATCGAGTGCACCGAGCAAAGACTCTAAAAATTTGAGATTATCTTTAAACTCACCTGGCTCACAATCATTAGATAGCTCTATGTTGATTAGTTTTTTCAATAGCTCCAAATCATTAACTAAGATTGTAAAAAAAATTTGAGTGCGCTGTAGGTCTTGTTGAATAAACTGTAGTAGTGTTTGCTCCTGATAACAATTGAGCAGCAAAGATTTTAGTTTATGTGTTTTAAAAGATGCTTCTAAACTCAGTGGCTCGAAGTGCTCAAACAGTTGTTTCACGGCTCTTTTTTCTCGTGTTTCTTCTTTCGTATTGTGGCGAGTTTTCTGTACGACAACTGGCTTTATCTTAGACTCTGGTAGGAGTGCATTAAACTCGGCCTCAGTACCCAATTTGTGTTTTAAAAACAATCGGTTGGCTATATCATGGTTGCCTTCCGTCAGCTGCCTCATGACTTCACGCGACCAATCGGCAGGTGTTGCTTGCTGACTAACACACTCACTCTTGAAGGGAGCGGCTTGGGTGAGCTGTTTGATTGGGTTCAATAAGCACTGGTTGATGTAGCTGGGTTGTTCACAAATAACCAAAGTTTGTTGCGCGCGCATGTAGCTGCTGTAGATTCGGTTCATGAGCGGTGCGAATTCTTCATGGCTTTCGCCAGCTTTAGGCCGATGAGTTGGTCTTCTCTCGCCGACTGAATTGATGCGTTTATGAATTTTTTTAAAGTCCTCTACTGGATAGAGTCGATAAGTGACCACAGTAGGATATTCAAGTCCTTTAATCTCCTCAGGGGTCATGACTAACTCGGTTTCAAATAACTGCCTTGCCTGGTCTCGATGAACGGCTTCAGTAATGACGGCAAACTGCGTGCCTTTTGTCGCTTTAAACCAATCACTTGCGACTAACTCTCGTTCAGAAAACAGGTGTACTTCGCCGTCAATCGTATTATCAACCTTAATCTCGGTTGGCTCATATTTGTCGCTAATCCCGCCCACTAAGCGATGCTTTAGTGCCACGACCTCATTGGCGACAGCCGCCACCCGTCGTGGACAACGATGCGTGGTGGTTAACTGCACATGATGTCTTTCATTTACGCGAAGGGTCTCGAGTAAATAAGGTCTGATTGACCGGCGGTCATGCAATTGTTGCAGACTATCCAAGCAGTAAACAATACTGCTTCCCCGAGCCAGGTGACGCAGATTTTGGTTGGCGCCGTGTGATAAGTCTTGTGCCTCATCCACCACGACCAGGTCGTACATCGGTTCACCTCGTAACGGGTAAAAGCCTGGGTCATAGCCTTGCGTAGACTGGTATTCCATATAGCGTTGATAGCAAGCATACATGGCGGCTCGTTCGTGGCTGTCAACCAACGATTGCCGTTGTCCTAATGCTAGATAAGCGGTTTCATCATAGCCAGAGCAAATGCGTAACTCTTCGTAGACTGACTGCGCTGAATCACCGCCATACCAGGCCTCAAAAGCAGCTTTATCTACCAAAGGCGGGGCTGAAACATCCAATTGCTGTCTAACCAGCTGTGCATAGCTGATAAACTCCACGGTATCGATCGCGTCGACAGCTACCGGCAATTGTTGCCAGGCATTGCACATACTGGCGACTAACGCTTCTGATTGAGTGACGTACGCAATGCGGCGTGGGGTACTGCTCGGGTTGTCAGACACATATGACGATAAGAGTGACAAGGCAATACAACTCTTACCAGAACCCGCCACGCCACTAATCACCGCGGGTAAGGGCACTTGCAAAGCGGCATGCTGCGAGTTATTTAGCTCGATAAATTGCTGGTGGAAATAATCAAGGGTGATGCCGTTTACATCTTCTTCCGATGCACAAACAGGAAGTGCAGCCATCTCCTCTGAGGAAACGGACGTAAACTCCAGCTCACCTTGTTCTTCTCTAGCCAAGTAATTGCGCAACACCCCTGAACGTAAGAAACGACTCTTGTGGTAATCGTGCGAAGGGAGGTAATCCAGTACCAGTAAATAGTCTGCATTACCGACTCGATGTGTCGTAAACAAAAAGCGCGCCGCGTCATTTATGCGAAAACTATACACTGAATGTCCGTTCAGCTTTTCCAAATTCTTCGCCGTGTAATCACCAGTTAATAAACGAGTAATTGCCTTAGTAATTCGATCACCGTGTTGAGCAGTTAGCGCTTGCTCGTTTAATGCGCCGCGTAAGTAGTAAAATGTATTTGGCATGAAAAGCTAGATTGACAATAAAGTTGGCAAAATGTTAACAATTTTTATCAAAAATGACAATTTTTTTGTTTTTTGTGCAAGTTTTCTTGCTCCGTACAGAGGATAATAGCATACAAAAATTGAGCGTGTAAAAACTCTATGATAGAATCGCGACATTCATGGTATTTTCTCTGAGGAACTGAGATGAGTGTAGAAACTGTATATCCTAAGGTCAAAAAAATTATTGCCGACGTGTTGGTGCTGGATGAAAATGATATTCATTTGAACAGTCGTTTGATTACTGATCTGGGTGCTGAATCGATCGATTTTTTAGATTTGGTTTTTCAGTTGGAAAAAGAATTTGGTGTCAAGATTCCTCGTGGACAGCTTGAGAAAAATGCTCGCGGGACATTAACTGAGGATGAATTTGAGAAAGCTGGTGTAATTACCGAGGCAGGCATGCAAGCTTTAAAGCAATATTTAAGTGAAGTTCCTGAAAATTATTTTAAACCAACCATGAAAATGAATGAAATTCCTACGCTTTTTACGGTTGAAACCTTCTGCAAATTAATTGTTACGGCAAGCACAGAACAACAACTTTCGGAAGCCATGGCCTGATGCGTTTTTTGTTCGTAGACAGGATTCTGGGACTTACACCAGGTCAAGAAATTCGAGGATTAAAGCATATCACGCACGACGACGTATATTTATATCGCGACGCGCGTGATCAATACTTTTTTATGCCATCTATCATTGGCGAGACGCTTGGTCAACTGACTGCATGGGCTGTTATGGCCCATTTTGATTTCAAAAAAAGACCAGTTGCCGGCATCGCGGCAAGTGTTCGTCCTCATCGCCATGTCTACATTGGTGAAACCCTGCAACTTGAATCATTTATTGATTCTTTGGATGACTCGGCTGTGCAATACAGAAGTGTCGCACGGGTTGGTGAAGAAATTGTTTTTACCATTGATGGGGCTCTGGGGCCTTTATTGCCGATGGATATGTTTATTGATGAGGCAGTTGCTCGTCGGCAATTTGACGAAATTAACCGCCCTGGCGAATGGCATAACGAAGCGTTGAGCGGGGAATACAATGTTCTGCTCCCAAGCCAAACACCGAGATTAACGGTCCCTTTGCTGTTCGATCGCGTGATTGCCAGTGAACCTGGTATTTCAATGCAAGCATCCAAGCGAATCACACGTGTTGCGCCTTACTTTCATGATCATTTTCCGCATAAGCCTGTGTTACCGATGACCGTTTTGATTGAATGTCAGTTAGGTCTGATCCGTGAATTTTTAAACCGAGCTGGTTTTGGTGCAGGTTTTGCCAAACACTACCGTATTCAAGAATTACGCCGTATCAAGCTCAGCGATTTTATCTATCCTGGTGATCAAATTATTTGTACGTTGACGGTTAAACAACACAGTGAGGATGATTTGATATTAAATTTCCGTACGGATGTTGCTGGTAAGCGCATTGGGGTTATGGATGTGGTTTTACTTGCGGAGAAGGGCATATGACAACAAAAAGACGCGTTGCCATCACGGGACTTGGTGTGGTTTCACCACTGGGTCATGATGTGTCAACCACTTGGTCAAACCTCATGTCAGGTGTTTCTGGCGTTGGTCATATCACACAGTTCGATGCCAGTGGATTTCCCACTCATATCGCGGCAGAAGTTCGGCAATTTAAGATGAATCCTTTGTTAAACCACAAGCACAATCGTTTTTCCAATCGTTTCACTGGTTTTGCCTTGGATGCTGCGCTACAGGCAGTACAAGACTCTCAACTGTCGATACAAGACGAAGATATGGCACACCGTTTTGGGATTGTCACTGGTAGTGGCATGATGACCTGTGAGTTTGATTTTCTTCAGCGATTTCAAGAGACATGTGCACAACAAGGTGACGTGGATTGGTCTCAATTGCAAAACAAATCGCAAGAGTTTTATCGATTAAATGACTTTGGTGCTTCTATTTCCAACTCTGGTTTATCTTTACTGATCCAACAGTTTGGCATCAAAGGTTATGCCACCGCTGTTCACACAGCATGTGCTTCTGGTGGACAAGCGATTGGTTTAGCGCTTCGAGCTATACGTCGGGGTGAAGCAGATTATATGTTGGTTGGCGGTTTTGACTCCATGATTAACCCTTTAGGGTTGTCTAGTTTCTGTCTTTTGGGGGCGTTGTCTACATATAACGATACACCAGAAACCGCAAGTAGACCGTTTGATTTTACACGCAATGGCTTTGTGCTGGGTGAAGGCGCAGCCTTCTTAATGTTAGAGGATTGGGCGTCGGCTAAAAGGCGTGGCGCAAAAATTTATGCTGAGCTCGCAGGTGAAGGAAATAGTTTGAGTTCTTATCGTATCACGGACTCTCCACCAGATGGTGGGGGTGCTATCGAAGCAATCGAGCAAGCCATAGAGGATGCTGGTGTCGCAGCTTCGGATATTGACTATATCAATGCCCATGGTACATCGACCAAGATGAATGATTTTAGCGAAACCAATGCGATCAAAGCTGTTTTTGGCGAGCGTGCATTTCGGATGCCTGTGAGCTCGACTAAATCTCAGACAGGACATTTAATTGCTGCAGCCGGTGCTTTGGAAGCTGTACTGTCTGTTTTATCCATCCAACATGCTATGGTGCCACAAACCGCAAATTTAACCACACCCGATCCTGAGTGTGATTTGGATTTTGTAGCCGATGGTCCACGCGAGAAATCTTTGGGTGTGGTGCTTTCGAATTCATTTGGATTTGGTGGCTCTAACAGTTGTTTGGTGTTCAAACATCCTGAATTTGGAGGTTGATGTGATACAAACCAAAGAACGTGTGTTTGTCACTGGAATGGGGGCTGTAACTGCCAGCGGTTCGACAGTTGATGAGGCATGGCAATCCCTTATGAAAGGTGAGACAGGTATTGCTGAAATTCAGCGAGAAAATATCTCTTCCTGGCCGCATCGACTGGGTGGTGAAATTAAATCTTACCAGCCGGCCACCATGCTGCCAGATCGCAAATTGATTAAAATGATTTCCCGACAAGATGTATTAGGCATTCATGCCGTGATGCAAGCGGTGAAACACAGTGAAATCATGAGCTATGCCGAGAGTCTTGTTGAGGCGTCTGATGCCCTATCAGTCTTTCAGCATCAAGTAGGTGTATTTGTTGGGTCTCCCGGCAATAAATACTCACAACAATATGACTTTTTGCCGTTGATTGCTAAAGCAAAAGGTGACATGAAAGTTTTTGCTGAAAAATTGTTTTCAGAGGTCCATCCCATGTGGTTGCTCCGTATTTTGCCAAATAATGTATTGGCTTACGCTGGGATGACTTATGGATTCAAAGGGGCAAATCATAATATAACCAATCACGCAATCAGTGGCATGCAGGCAATTATTGAGGCATATCATGCGATTCAAGCAGGTCAAATTTCTCGGGCTGTTGTGGTGGCTTATGATATCGCCTTAGAACCGCAGACATTGTACTATTTCCAAAAATTAGGTCTTTTGGCTGAAACCAGCTTGAGTCCTTTCGATGTTTCACACCATGGTACTTTATTGGCTGAAGGTGCGAGTGCTATCGTCTTAGAAAGTGAATCAGCTGTGCGAGAACGACAGGCTAAATGCTTTGCTGAGGTATTGGGTGGTGGCTCTAGCACTGAAGGAGAGGGATTGTTTTCGGTCGAGGCAGAGGGTCGCGAATTGGCCCGGCTGATGTCCATGTCTTTGGATCACGTCGGCTTACAAGCGAATGATATTGATTTGGTGGTGGCGCATGGCAATGGTAACCCTAAGTCTGATATCAGCGAAGCTTTAGCAATCGATGCGGTTTTCGAGCAACATGACGTCCCGGTCACAGGGTTTAAATGGTCGACTGGACACACCTTGAGTGCAGCGGGGGTGATTGATTCGGTGCTGAGTATTTGTGCTTTAAGACATCAACAGATTCCTGGTATTGCTTCTCTTGAGCGTTTAGCACCAGCCTGCAACCGGTTAAATGCGGAAAAAGAAACGCGTTCTTTTAGCCGTCAGGCCGATCATGCCTTGGTGATCAACCGTGGTTTTGGTAGTATGAATGCCTGCTTACTGATAAAGGCTTGCAATGACAATGGTTGTTGACGGCATTCAGTTTGATAAGCTAAAAATCAGCTTAATGGGGCGATTTTTATATCACTGTTTGCCTTATCGACGGCGCGTGGTCATGTCCAATATATGCCAAGTATTTGGACAGAATGTCACAAAAAAACAGAAAATTCGTCTTGCCAAAGCCTTTTATACCCACTTAGCAACCTCTCTTAAAGAAACCATTCAGTTACGTTTCCTCAGTGAAAAGCAATTATGCGCTCAAGTTGAAGTCAGAGGACACCAGTATTTATTGGATATTGCTGCAAATCAATGTGGTGTACTCGTTTTGACGGGGCATTTTGGTAGTTGGGAGTTTGCGCCATTAGGTGGTATCCTCAATTTTAAGCAGTTTCAAGGGCATTTTCATTTTATCCGTCGCACCTTGGGTAATAAAACCATCGAAAAATTTTTGTTTAAACGCTACTTTGATGCTGGTTTACACGTTATCGCTAAACAAGATGCATTGCATCGAGTGAAAGATGCGTTAGATAAGAATCATGCAGTGGTTTTTGTATTGGATCAGCATGCGAGTTTAAAAAATCGCGATGGGGTTGCCGTTGAGTTTTTTGGAAAAAAAGCTGGGACGTATCGCAGTTTAGCTAGTATTTCAAGAAATACAGGTGTTCCTGTTGTTCCTGCCGCAGGCTATCGATTACCTGATGGACGACATGTATTAGAGTTTTTTGAACCGATACCATGGCAAGAGTATGCCACGACACAAGAATCCATTTATCGCAATACCCTCGCTTATAATCAAGCGTTGGAAAAAATCATTCTCGCACATCCCGAGCAGTGGATGTGGTTGCATAAACGATGGAAGCTCTGAAAACTGACGATGTTATTTTTGCCAAAATTGGCGAGTGAATAAAATCATGAGTGAAAAAATTTCTAAACGACCGGCAATCATCGCAAAAATCAAAAGCCATTTACTGGGTGCATCCAAATCGCCAAAAGAAACGGTCAATTGACCAAGACCCGAGCCAGCGTTTGAGAGTCCTGCTATGATGGCGACAAAGGCTGTGTCTAAATCGTGACCAAAAGACATAAAAAGTAGTAAAAGAACGATAAATAGTGCAATGAATGCGCCAAGGAAACCCCACATCGATTGTAGAATAGATTCTGGTAGACATTGTTGGCCGAGTTTTATAGGGATCACGGCTTGAGGATGCAACAGTTTAACCAGCTCTCGTTTGGTTTGTTTGTACAAAATTAAAACGCGTAATATCTTGATGCCACCACTGGTTGAAGCTGCACAGCCGCCAATCAACATCAATAAGACGACCAGAACCGGCACAAAGGCCGGCCAAGAGGCGATTAAATCTAAATCAAAACCTGTTGTTGTGATGAATGAAATGATTAAAAAAATACTCGTGATAATGGTATGCGGCGTCACATTATAGAGCTGATGTTGGACCAAAGCGATTGCCATCATGAAACTTGTCACAACAATCACGCCTACGTAATACCTTAACTCTTCATCTTTAAAATAATTTTTGAGACTACGCTTTTGAAAAGCGATAAAATGTAAAGCAAAATTGATACTGCCCAATAGCATAAACAGAGATGCAACAGACAAAATTGTATCACTATGGTAATAAGCAAAGCTATCATTGTGCATGGAAAAACCGCCTGTAGATACGGTAGCAAAGCTTTCTCCTAATGCATCAAACCATCCCATGCCCAAAAAGCGATAAGCGATGGCACAACATATTGTTAAAATCACATAAATAGACCATAACGCTTTTGCTGTTTGTGTAATTCGTGGTGTTAGTTTGGTGTTTTTCATTGGACCTGGTGTTTCCATACGAAAAAGTTGCATGCCACCCACACCCAACATGGGTAAAATTGCCACACCTAAAACCACAATACCAATGCCGCCAATAAATTGTAACTGCTGGCGATAAAATAGCAGCGCATGAGGCAGCAGTGCTAATTCTTTAATCGCACTCGCACCTGTGGTCGTTAAACCCGATACGGTCTCAAATAAAGCATCTGTTAGTGAAGGCACGCCTGTATCGATGAGCATAAAAGGTAGTGAACCAAAAAAACACAAGACAAACCAAAATAGGACCACTATCAGAAAACCATCCCGTGTCTTTAATTCACTCTGATGCTGCTTGGTAATGAACCATAAAATCCCGCCAACACCACAGGTTAACGTAAATGCGATTAAAAAAGGCGTGAATGCATTCTCTTGATAAATAAAACAAACGATAATAGGCGTGAGCATGCTTGGACTAAATAGAAGTAGTAATAGTCCTATTAATCGTGTGATGGTTTTATATTGCATATTTATCCCTAGTAACCATCCTAATTTAAAAATGTTAAATTCACTTGAAAGAGTGCTTCAATTTGGTGGATATAGCGCTTTTTTAAAGAGAGTAATATCACATGATCTTTTTCAGCCAATATGAGTGTATCGTCATTTATGTAGATCGTGTCTTCGCGCACAACAGCTGCTATCGAACAACCTGGAGGTAATGGGATGTCCCTCATGCATCTTCCAATCACATGAGATGTTTGCTGATTCCCGTACAATATAAGTTCCATGGCCTCAATTTCATCATGCTGCAGACGTTGTACCTTGATCATATTTCCTCGGCGAATTTTGGTTAAAATTGAACCAATTGTAATCAGTTGAGGCGAAATAGCATAATCGATAGAACTTTCATCGATTAAATCGACATAAGTGTCGCGATTAACCAATGCCATGGCATAGCGAGCACCCAGTTGTTTCGCTTGTAAGCAGCTCATGATGTTATCTTCATCATCGTCTGTTACCGCGCAAAAAACGTCTGTAAACTCAATATTTTCATTCAATAATAAATTTTTGTCGGCAATATCGCCCTCTAAAACCATCGATTTGTGCAAAGTCGATGCCAATGCAGCAGCTGTACGTGGATTGTGATCGATGATTTTGATGTGATATTGATTTTCTAATCTTTCTGCAAGCCGACAGCCAATGTTACCACCACCAGCAATCATGATACGTTGATTGGGTGTGGTTTTTTGTCCAAGCAAGATCAATAGATCATTGGCTTCTTTAGAAGAGGTGATGAAAACAACCTCATCGTATAGATGAATCATAAAGTCATCCGACAGTTGCATGGCATGTTTATTGCGAAATAAAGCAACAGGTCTTGCTGGGATGTTTTTTAAAAATTGCTGAACTTGTTGAACCGTTTTGTGAGCTAATACACTCTTTTTTTCCACACGCACGGTCATCATTAAGACCAAGTCATCTGCAAAGTCAATAACTTGAGTTGTTCCTGGATAGTGGATCAAGTTAATAAGGTGTTCAGTTACTAATGTTTCTGGACTGATGCATACGTCAATGGGAATATGTTGATTGGAAAATAGGGTTGGGTATTTATAGTAGTTTTCAGAGCGAATGCGGGCAATTTTATTGGGTGTATGGAATAATGCGTGCGCAATGAAACAGCCCATCATATTTACTTCATCGCTGTTTGTGACCGCAATTAACATGTCTGCTTTTTGAATACCGGCTTCAATGAGAACATCCGGGTGAGCGGCATTTCCAACAACCGTTTGAATGTCTAAACGATGTTGTAATTCTAAGAGTCGATTTTCATTGATATCAATCAGCGTGATATCGTTATCTTCGTTCACCAAATTTTTAGCTAGTGTGCCACCAACTTGTCCTGCTCCTAAAATCAAGATACGCATAAACTCTCCGTACCTTCATAGACGAATTCTGCCGGGCCTGTTAGATAAATCACATCTTTTGTATTAGGCCAAGTCACCGTCAGAGCTCCTCCTTGCATCTGAACGCAAACCGTTTCTTCAAGGTGGTAAAACAAGCGTCCCGCAGCAACGGCAGCAACTGCTCCACTTCCACAAGCTTCTGTCTCACCACAGTCTCGCTCATAGACACGCAATTTAATATGATTTTTATCCACAATTTGCATGAATCCAACATTTGTTTGTTCTGGAAATAGCGGATGCTCACTCACCGCCTGGCCAAGCAAAGCCACTTCGGCTGTGAGAATGTCTTTGACAGGAATAATTGCATGTGGGTTTCCGACACTCAGGGCATGGACATGTTGTATATGATCTTTAATTGGAATCAAGTATGTAGATTGTTGGCTGTCTACTTTAAGCGGAATTTTGCTGGGTATCAGTTGGGGTTTACCGAAGTCTACTGTTACTGTTTCATCTTGGTTAATGTGTAATGTCATCCGTGTTGTTTGCGTTGCTACGTGTATGATTTTTTTATGCGTGAGTGCCTGTTGTTGCAAAAATCGAGCTAAACATCTTGCACCATTACCGCATTGACCGACTTCATGTCCGTTAGCATTAAAAATACGATAAAAAAAATCGACATCGGGTTCTTGGCTGGCTTCAACTACGAGACATTGATCAAAGCCAATACCACGATATCGATCGCTCCATGCTTGAATTTTTGCAGGGGTAAGATGAATTGTTTGACGAATGGCATCGATGACCATAAAGTCGTTGCCCAAACTATGCATTTTGGTAAATCGAATCCCCATGATTAATGTTTCCTGGCTTGCTTATCAGTTGCGGGATCTGGTAAATACAATGGGCCTCTTTGGCCACAGGCAATCAATGATAGGAATAAAAACAACAGGCAGTATTTTTTCATAGAGATGCTGAGTATATAAATATATTTTATTTACAGGTTAACAAGTTAAAAATATAAAATCTAGAAGCTAATGGATGGGGCAGAGGACTATATCGATCCGTCGGTGTTTTTTGGGGCACCCTAAGCCGTTTTAAAAACGGTCTTTATCTTTCTTCTCAATTTTTTTGAATGATGAGGGATTGGTGTTGATGATTATTAAACCATATGAATTATTTGTTAACAACATATGCTTGATGCTTTCAATGGTTAATGTATTGTTGCGTGGGTGTATAAAGCCTTTCATTTGTCTTTGGGAGCGTGAATGTTGGATATCGAATGCTTGCGTGGCTAATTTTGGTTTGATTTGCTGTAAATGAACAACTATAAGACTTGCCATTATGCTCTCCTTTAGGGATAATTTCGCGATTCAATTGATGATGCTGGAGATGGATTGAAATCTCACGTTCAAGATCCTGTAAAGCCTGCCAAGGCTTGCGTAATTTGGTTACATGGTCTCGGTGCTAATGCAGCTGATTTGATGGGCTTATCTCAAATTTTTTCAACCAAGGCACCGCTTCGACATGTGTTTTTGGATGCGGATGTTCGTCCTGTGACATTAAATAACCATATGCCTATGCAGGCTTGGTACGATATTTTGGGTTTAGCCTCTGGTATGCCAGAGGACCGGGCGGGTATTTTGCGATCGGAGCAGCAGATTCAAGAGGAAATAGCCAAACAGCAAGCGGCCGGTTTTTTGCCTGAGCAAATCTATGTTTTTGGTTTTTCTCAGGGCGGAGCTATGGCATTGTTTCTGGGTTTACGTGCCACAATTCCTTTAGGCGGTTTGGCCGTTTTGTCTGCATACTTACCTTTGCGTGCAGAATGCGAGCCAATTTATGTTCCTTCGACACCGATTTTCATGGCGTCAGGTGAGTTTGATACAGTTGTTTTACCTCAATGGAGTAGGCAAAGTTATGAGTGGGTGGCTGAACGAATGCCCCATGCTTTGTGGCGACAATATCCAATGGCACATGAGATCAGTTATGAGGAAATTCGAGATCTGTCTTGTTGGTTAGATGAGCAGATTGTTTTGCGTGGAGATAGAGAATGACGGAAGTAAAAAAATCGCGTGTAGTTGAATATTCATGTGCTCAAATGTATGCCTTGGTGAATGATATTGAGCGCTATGCAGAATTTCTACCCTATTTCACCCGAGCAGAGGTACACCACCGAGATGAAGATGAAGTTCAAGCGACCGTTTACATTTCCGCAGGTGGACTGCAAAAATCATTCACCACCAAAAATAGGTTACAACCGAACAAGATGATTGAAATGCGTTTGGTCGAAGGTCCTTTTAGTCATTTAGAAGGTTTTTGGCGATTTGATGAAGTACCTGAAGGTTGCTTGATTTCTTTTGATTTAGAGTTTGATTTTGCCGGACGTATGCTGTCCATGTTACTTGGCCCTGTTTTTGAGCAAGTGACCGATAAGATGGTTGATGCTTTTTGTGAGCGTGCAGCAACGATCTACCGAGAAACCAGCGATGTATGTTGAACTCATCTACTGTCCAACATCGACAACACTTTTTCGAAAAAAAATACCTTATGTAGATGGTTTGACGATTGAGGATGTCATCGCTCAATCTGGTGTTGAAGCGCATCATCCTGAAGTGACTGGTTATATTACCGGTATTTTTTCAGTGGCAATGGCTAGAACGGCAGCGGTCAAACAAGGCGACCGGGTTGAAATTTATCGGCCATTGGCGTTTGATCCCAAGGAAAAACGCCGTCAGCGTGTTAAGGCTTAATCTCTTCTTTACGCTCAATATGAATCAATCGATCATTTTTAAAGGTTAAAACCAAGTGTCGAACGATCATCGGTTTGTTGGTTTTGCGCCAAGTATAAGCATAATCCCAGCGATCGTTGTTGAATAAGGGGCTGATGGAGCTAGTTCCCATTAAAATAGCTACGTCGGATTTACTCATACCTACTTTTAACCGATCAACCCTAGCTTTAGAAAGGATATTTCCCTGCTGTACATATTTTCTAGAAAAATCATAGTTCTTACAGCCAACTAAAACAAGGCTTGTAAAAAGAGCAATCAACAAAATTCTAATAGGCATATAAAAATGAGACATAACGATGGCAGGCGTGCAGTATATCACGTAATTTGTATCTGTAAAATCGGCAATCTATGCTAGTATCATTACATTAATCAAACCGCATTATTGATAAGATTTGATAAGCGTTATTTTATTTATTTTTGGAGAGTTGTGATGAACCAGGATCATATGTATCCCTTTCCTGAGGTGGCCTATTTAGCTTTGTATACGATTGCTGAGATGATTGTTGAGGATTGCTTTGATGTATAGTTAAAAATTTATTGTCTAGAAACTCACATAATCTCTTTATGGAGGCACTTAGATAAGCAAAAACAAAGGAATAACAACTTCTTGCTTCAACCGGACATATTAACGCCATTTTAGATTTCGCAATTGCCACTATGCTCATTAGCTTTTCGATAGGACCTAAAATGCTCAACCAATCAGCATCATTGTATTCTTGCCAACAATGAGACTCATATCTTATTCTACTATCATCTAAATTTTTTCGCGCCTTTTTTCTATCCTCAAAAAAGCTCATAACAACACCTTGAATTTATTCACCTTACTGTATATTTTAGACCATAAATATTTTTTTATAGCTAATGTATGACTTTTTGAGGGATATTTGACAGAGTATTCGGGGATAATAGCTCGCGATTTTAAAAGATGTTGATGCCAGAAAAGTGTCAATTGTGGGGGGTAAGCTATTTGTTTGATTAGAGCAAGTTTGGCCTGGATTTACATCTGGCAGGCCAAACCAAACACTTCAATGCGGTGATATTCTCGGATATTTTTTTATCCCAATTGTGTAATTATCTTGTCTGTAAATGGCCTAAGGGATTGACAAATAGCTTAAAGGATCGTCGCCAATCTCTTTTGCTGGAGGTTTTATATTAGTCGTTTTCTTGATTGGACGCCCGCAGAGCTCATCGAACCAATTTACAGCATCCGTTAATGAAATTTCTGACTTTTCTGGCATGATTACTTTTTCTATGAATTCTCTTCTTTCAGTCGCTTTTTTTTCTGATGTCAGCGTCTCATTGGATGATGGAATCACTGATTTAACTTTTGAACAAACATCATCTACATCCTTCTTTAAAGCTACAAAGATTAAAGCATAAATCGCTCTTGCCTCAACTGGGCATATCAAAGCCAGTTTGAATTTTGCAATCGCTATTAGGCATAGAAATTTTTCAATGATACTCACGAAGTCCGAGTCAGCATCTTTGTATGCCTTCCAGTAAAGATCTTCATCTGTTTTTCTCTTAGCGTCTAAAAGTTCTTTCAGCTCATGCCGCTTTTCGAGATAGTTCTTAAATAATTTCACAATATCCTCTTAAGTTATTATTTGTGTCAAATAACTGTACATTTAATTTTTTAAAGCAAATCAATCAGTTCATGAATGCTATTTGACATGGCGATAGCAATTTCTTCTTCTGTTTCGGGAGTCGCTAGTAAAAGTTGATTGATTTCTACCTCAATCCCTAAATAATCTTTTTCAGGATACATGCATCGCAGTGATTTGGTGAAGCTATTGCTATCCCCCGGAAAAGGATAATTGTAGCGAATACGGTAATCAGGTGTCTCTTGTAACAATAATCCATGCCAAATACGAGCAACTTCCTTTTCACCATGTCTTTTAGAGTTGTATAGAAGACCGATACCTGCATTTTGTCTGAATCCTTTTAAGATAGGGGCAAAGGTATGTATCGATAAATGAAGAACTTGTTGGTTATTTTCAATGTGTGTCTCGATGATGTGTCGAGTTTGTTCGCGAAAAGGGTTGTAGTATTGATCAATTAACGTTTGTTTTTCAGCCAATGGTAAGGATTTGGTGTATTTTGAAAAGCAACGTGAGTGAGATAGACTACGGTTACAATCAATCAATAAACGCGAAACCATGCTTTGTACATAAGGACAATTAAGCCTTTGGCTAATTTTTTTTGTGATTTTGAGCGCGCCTTTGTCCATAGACCTACGTTCGTCTATTCGAGACAATGGTTCTTTAAATAAGTCATGATAAGCGCTTGGGATGGTGTCGACGGCATGTTCACAACTTAGAACCAAAACGGTTTGTTTCATGATGATTCCCTAGATTCCAAACGAGAGACAACTTTTTTAACTCCTTGAACGTGATTGACTCGTTTTAAAATGGCTTGAATCGATTGGTTCGATTTTAATTGGCCTGTTAAGTAGACGGTCCCATTTTTTGTTTGGGCATTAATCCCTACCAAAGGAATACTTTCATCATCTAACACTTTAGCCTCCAAAACGGCAGCTTCTACCTTTGCTGTGATATAAGCATCTACCACGCTTGAATTGACATGTCTAATTTCTAAATGGCTGGTATTGACACCTTTGACTCCCTCTGTGGCGGTGGCTATTCGTAGTGTGTCTACAAATGCTTGATTGTTTTTTGCATATCCGCACAAAGTTACCATGCCATCTTTGGTTGAAACGGATATTTTTAGTGGATTGAGATTCTTATTTTTAGCAATTTTTGTTTTAATTTTAGTCGTGATCATCGTGTCACTTAAATTTTGCTCAATATTGCGAAGTTCGTTGGCAGAAGCAATGGCGCATCCGCAAAAAATAAATAGTATCGTAAAAAAGCTTAATCTTGTTTTCATGAGCAAACACATATAGGAATAATTTGCAAATTATATCATATTTACGAATATGCATAGTATAATCTTTTCAATTGGATTCAATGGTCGTGAAGATATGTACTCACTGATTCGTCCACTCCTATTCTTGCTTGACCCAGAACAAGCGCATGCTGTAAGTCTAAATTTATTAAAATTTATACCAAGGTTTTGTTTTCCTCAACCAACAAACGCGCCACTTGACTTAATGGGATTAAGTTTTTCGCATCGGGTTGGTTTAGCTGCTGGCTTGGATAAAAACGGGGAATATCTAGATGCCTTAGACAAATTAGGTTTCGCCTTCATCGAAATCGGTACCGTGACGCCGAGACCTCAATCAGGAAATCCTAAACAGAGGCTTTTTCGCTTGCCAGAGGCACAGGCGCTCATTAATCGCATGGGGTTTAACAATAAGGGAGTTGATAATCTAGTCAAAAATGTGAAACGCTCGAGTTACCAAGGAATTTTAGGAATCAACATAGGTAAAAATAAAGATACGCCGCTTCAACAAGCAGCAGATGATTATGTTTATTGTTTACAACAAGTTTATCCTTATGCTTCATATGTGACTGTTAATATTTCATCACCCAATACACCAGATCTGCGTCAATTGCATCAAGCCAAGTATTTTGAGTCATTGATTCAACAGATACAAAACGCACGCCAAGCTCTTCAGGATCGATATGGTCGTCATGTGCCTTTAATCGTTAAATTATCTCCCGATGAGCCGGAATCAACACTGAAATATATGGCAGATATTTTGATTCGGTATCAGATTGAAGGGGTTATTACGACAAATACGACCTGTGACAAGCAGCGTATTAAGCATTTAATGCATGGTGAAGAGGTAGGGGGGCTAAGTGGTGCGCCGTTGTTTGAACGCTCGACAGCAGTGTTACGATTATTAAAAGATCATGCTGGCAATCAGCTGATCTTTATCGGTAGTGGCGGGATCCACGATGCAACGGCCATGACGGCGAAATTTGAAGCAGGAGCAGATTTGGTGCAACTTTATACTGGTTTAATCTATCAAGGACCAGCACTTATTGGTCAGCAGGTTTAAGACCTATATTTTTATTAAGTTATTTTCTGCAAATTCAAATCGTTTGACTATGCTTAGAGATGTGTGGAAAGGATGTTTCGCCATCTGGAGATAATCAAATGAAAATGAAAACCATGTGTGCGATGTTGTTTTGTTTCATTTCTACCAACACCTGGGCCACATCAGGCTGTCGTCTTTTTCAAGCCCATTGCTCGGCTTCTTGTATTCCAATCCCTTATACGACTGATTGCGGAGCGCCAAGTTGTTGCGATGCAAATCAGTCTAAATCTTGTTCTTGTGTTTCATTTAACCAAGAAGGTTACTGTATACGCTGTGGTTGGAAAAATAATGTATAAAACAGAAGATTACAATTACAGTGAGTTTTGATATCAGATAGCGCGTTCAGAACATCTGGTTTAACCTCAATTGGCTTGACCCTTTTTAGTTCTGTATCACCAGGACAAATCGCAAATGAAAGTCATAACACCACACTGTTTTCTCCATCAGTAGAAGACAAACAAAATCTTTATGCGCTAGATGACGAGGATGTTTATAGGCAGTATATTGATATTGAAGAACTGTGTGATGAATTGGGCGAACTTGCTGTAAGACCTGATAAATGTTAATGATTTTGCAGCTGAATCAAAAAATTGAAACGCCGTGTTGTAATGGAGCGACCTGTAAATAAGTTGCGATGCTTTGTCCCACATCGGCAAAAGTGTCTCGTCGCCCAATATATTGACTATCAATGCCGGGACCGTACATCAAAACAGGTACATGTTCTCGTGTATGATCAGATCCTTCTCGTGTCGGATCACAGCCATGATCCGCTGTGATGACGACCAAGTCACCCGGTTCTAGTATGGCATCGAGTTCTGGGAGGCGTGCATCAAATGTTTCCAATGCATGTGCGTAACCGATGACGTCCCGGCGGTGGCCATATGATGAGTCAAAGTCTACAAAATTAGTGAAAATCAAACCACCATTACCAAGCGATTTCATCGCATCTAAAGTTGCATCAAATAATGCCATATTTCCATCTGCTTTAATGGACTTTGTGATTCCCTGATGCGCAAAAATATCTGATGTTTTACCAATACCAATCACATCGCGCTGAGCAATCTGAAGGTGGTCTAGGAGAGTTGGTGCAGGGGGTAAAACAGCATAATCACGACGATTTCCTGTGCGCTTAAATGCTCCTGGACTGCCAACAAAAGGTCTTGCAATGACTCGCCCGATGTGCAAGGGGTCTAAAATTTTCCGCGCTATCTCGCATAACCGATACAGCCTATCTAATCCAAAACTATCTTCGTGGGCTGCAATTTGAAAAACACTGTCAGCCGATGTGTAAACAATAGGTTTACCGCTCTCCATGTGTTCTTTGCCCAACTCTAGAATAATATCTGTACCCGAAGCATGTTTTTCACCGAGAACACCAGGCAAATTAGCTAATTGAATTAAATCTTGCAACACTGAATCAGGGAAGCAATTGGGTTGATCAGGAAAATATCCCCAAGGCGTCAATACTGGAACGCCAGCCAATTCCCAGTGACCACTTGGGGTGTCTTTGCCCATGCTCTGCTCTACAGCATAACCATAAACGCTCTTGGGTTGTCCTAGGAGCGCTAAATCACATAACTTCATGCCAGAGCTGGCGACACCTACATGATATAAGCCTTTTTCAGCAAGATTCGGGATTTGTAAAGGGCCTTTTCGAATTGAAGGATGATCTGCTAGATGGTTATCACAGGCATGGACAATACTGCCGAATGTATTCGCCCCCTCATCACCATATTGATGCGCATCAAGACTGGCGCCTACGCCTAGAGAATCCATGAGTAAAATGCAAACACGACGGTATTTATTCATGTCTTCTCCTATACCGTCATTCGCCGGCAATACGTTTCTTTTAGACCAAATAGTATCAACAAAGCAATCAAAATACCAACTGGTAATAATAAGGCTGCGTGTTGAAAGTCAGTTAATGCATAGATCGGAATGTTATCAATAACGGTCATGTGACCTTGTTGTTTCAAAAGATGGCTAAATATGTTCTGATAAATAACGTAGCCACTTTGTGTCAAAATAGAGACGATACTCACGGCAGTTGCGGTCATGGCTTGAGGTGAGCTTTCTGCCACCAGGGCGTAACTGATAATTTGACTTGCTGTAAAAAGGCCTAATAAAAAAAATAGAATAGACATTGTTTTAAACGATACAGGAACATACAAAATAGACATGATGATGGCCAATGATAAGCATGCTCCGATAGCCATCGGTAAAACACGCCTACCAATTTTATCCGAGCACCATCCCATAATCGGGCCACCAATAATAGCGCCGAAAAATAACATTGAATTGATGAAAGAGGCATGCTCTTTAGAAATATTTAATCGTTGCATCAAATAAAGTGAGCCCATCATCGCACCAAACACAGCAATCGCCATATTCATTAGGCTTCCGTAAAGCGCTGCGCGTAAGGTTTGAGGATTTAAATAAGCCAATTTAACGCGGGTCAATAGAGGAATTTTTTCAAAGATATGTTCTGGGTGTAAAGACGGTTTGTCTTGAATAATTTTAAGCATGATCAGAATAATACCTGTGCCCAACCAACCAACAACGAGCAATGCATGTCGCCATCCCATGTAAACGACTAACTTTGTGAGCGGGTACTGAGCAAGCATGCCACCAGTCATCGCAATAGTCACAATAATGCCCGTGACCAGTGCCATTTGTTTC
>VFQP010002059.1_pt1 | contig 23774 bp, 39 predicted proteins | sample 3512351 | NCBI WGS metagenome assembly VFQP01 (sample SAMN10412372, study PRJNA504923) | tailings metagenome | isolation source: Relicate 1 Philex TSF1 revegetated site | place: Philippines: Tuba, Benguet | collected 2017-08-29
ACACACACACACACACACACACACACACACACACACACACACACACACACACACAGAAACTGCCAAACACTCTAGAGCCCTGGCACATGCGACGTTCCAAGCACTTTGCATTTGCAGTGACAGACATTGCTGCTGCTGAAACAACACTCCAAGCACATGGTGTTGCGTATGACAGGTTTGCATTGCCTGGTGATGCAAGACAGCCACCAGCACTGTTTCTGCTCGACCCAGAGGGGTATGGGAGGGGTGGGTGTGGGTGGTGTGCACAGTATCACAGTTTGATATGTCAACGGTGTTGAGTAATCATCACAACACACAGCAATGGACTGGAGTTGCGACAAGCCTGATCATGATGATACTTGTTTGCTATCTCTTGACCATTGTTTTGTTTTCTGTATTAATCCTGCATCAATCGCAGCAAATTGTAAAAACACTCCCACAACAGTTGCGTACGTGGACAACATTTGCATCAAAACAGAAGAAAAGAAGATAATCGTTGCACATGCCATCGACGATGACCCACACTGTGGGCAGCGTGCCCCGTTATTCCAACCTTATTCAACGACCACCGCATACTGCGTATAGTATACCATCACAGCGAGCAATATTCAGCAGCAGCAGTGCATTCAAGCCACACAATTGGCGTTGCAGCACCCTGGCCACTGTCACAGGCACAATCAGTGACACACCAGACAAGCTCAACAAAACAGATCAACCAGAGGCCCTTGTGAGCTGCATTCTAGAGGCCATCAAGGACACAGGTGTGGTGGTTATGACTGCCTCGGTCATACATGCATGTGTCAAACACCACCATCCACAACGATGGCCGGTTGGTACAACAGATTTCGGAGACAAGGTGACACCCAAGCAACGCGCTGAGATTGATGACACGCTGCAAGTGCTGGAGGAAGTTGGGCAGCAGCAGGGCCCTCCTCTTGAAAACCCACTGGTGTATGGCAATTATGAAGTGTCGTACACATCAACACTGGATCGATCACCACGTATGATGCTGTGCTAGTATACACTTTTTCTTTGCATGCCTGTACATCTCCATGCACCACCTCAAACAACCCCAGTGTACATCAGTTTCATCCATCACTATCAACCCCATCATTACTATCACCCCCCCTCTCTTTTCACACACAGCTGCAGGGGGCCGTTTTCGCACAGGGCTGGGCAAGTTTCTCTGGAGAACCACTGGCCTGTACCAAGCCATACTGCAACCAGATCTTGTTGTAAACAAATTGGAATTTCGACTGTTTGGTGTGCTGCCAGGGTATGTGGGATTACGTGGGCGTCTGCAGCCATTGACGAGCCTTGGTGGGGGTGCATCAGCAGACCCACGAGCAGTGCGTGTGGGGTTTGGGACACCTGTGATTTCATTGATGGGTTTGGTGCTGCGTATTGGACCACCATCCTTTGTGGTGTTGAGGTATGCGTGTGTGTGTCGGTGGGTTTGAGGTGTGGTGTTTGGAGGATGTATAGTACACCCCAACACACACAACCACAGCACGACCTACTTGGATGAACGTGTGCGCCTGGGCAAGGGTGGACGTGGTACACTGTTTGTGTTTACACGCACAGACAATGATGCTGGGATGGATGAGGTTGGTGTGGTGGGGAGCACACGAGGTGCCAAGGTTGGTGCGGTGCTCTTGTCTGGGTTGTGGGGGGCTGCATGTGGCATGCTGGTGGCAACACGGCGTGTGCCTTTGGTCTGTGCGGGTGTTGTACTTGCGGGGCTCCTTTTGGCGTTGTTGTATACAGTGTGGCGCGGTGGGCAAGCAGGCGATGATGTTGGGAGATGATGACCTGGAGATGATGACATGCGCTGTGCATGCTGTGTGGGTTTCGTTGGTTTTAGTCTTTCATTTTTGTTTGTTATTATTCACATATACCTGTCAAACATATACCAGTAAACATGGCGTTCTTCGTTTAAGATCCTGCTGCAGGGTTTCTCCTGCCACACAATCTCGTATCATGGCTACTGATGATATCCCCTTTCAGACACTCGTGAACGTGTTTGAGATATGCAAGAACGCGCCCAAGTCCAGAGCAAAGGCTGCATTAAGAAAGTTCCTGTACACTGGCCTAGATAGGCGCAGAACCGATCTCTTCATCGTCATTCGATTGATGCTGCCAAAACATGACAACCAGCGTGGCAATTACAAACTCAAAGAAGCAAAACTCATAGATGCTGTACTCAAGGCCCTGTCTATTGATCAAAAGCGCGGGAATTTGGCTGCCTTTGTGAGGCAATGGAAGAGCGAGAGCGGATACCGGGGCAACAAGCTTGCCAACGTCCTCATGCAGGTATGCAACAACGCGCAGTGATGGTGCCGCTTACGGCCTCAACTACCACCCCTCCCGATCACCCATAGCACGTGTATGTCAACAACTGCGCACGTGGCCCCTGCGACATCACCGTGGGGCAGCTCAACGCCAAACTTGATGAACTTGTACGCACAGACGCACAAGAAAAGCATCGTGTGCTTCTCTGGCTGTGTCAACACTGTACAGCCCAGATGATGTATTGGGTCACATGCATCATTCTCAAAGACCTCAAGGTTGGTGAATGTGTGTTACAGTTGTAATATAACATTTATCTTATGTTGTAGTATGAGTTGTGCAGAGAACTTGCATCCCCTGCATCATACACACACACACATGTCCCTGCATACCTGTGCATGAATACCCAACCAGGAGACACATATGCAAGATCACCTCAGCATGTATATACAATTATATACTCACCCTTGTACAGATTGGCACTGATCTAACAGTACTCAAGGAGTTTCATGAGGGTGCGCCACATTTCCTCAATGTGAATCGCAACCTCAAGCGCATGTGTGAGGAGCTGCATGACCCGAGTGTACCTGCACCCCTCATGGTGTGGTTTTATGTACTGGTGTGTTTTGTATACCCCTGGGGGGGTGTTGTGCCCATGCATGCACTACGACATTGTGGTGGTCCACATGCCCCATGTTTCTCATGTTTCTCACATGCCCCCCCCTTGTATTTCCATCACACAGAACATACAGCCGGGGAATGCAGCGTATGCACAAATGTCGCAACAGTGTCGTGATGCAGGAACGGCATGGGCGAAAATGAAGGGGGCACCTTGTATTGCCGAGTTCAAATTTGATGGTATGTGTTGTTGTTGTGTGCTTTTGTGTGTATGGGTGTTTGTGCTTTTGCATGTGCTTGTTGCTGTGTGTGTGCATGTGCACTCCCCACTCACTCCTCCTCGCTTCTCCTTGTCCCTCCTACATGCACTACACACACCTCCCCTGCACACACCTCCCCTGCACGCCCCGCACCCCACAGGGTTCCGTGTCATGCTGCACAGGGATGATGCTGGCACACTGCACTACTTTACAAGACAGGGTCACAATTTCCGTGATCGCAATCAATACCACTACCTGGATGACATTGTGGAGGAGCAGCTTGTGTCAGTTATTCCATTTGTATTGGATGGGGAGCTCTGTGTGTGGAACAAAGCTAGGTGTGTTTGTTAGTGTGTTGGGGTTGGGCTGGTAATTGTGTTGGGGTTGGGTAACTGTGTTTGACAGTGTTGGTGTACCCATAAAGTTGCTGCTGTGAGGACACATATGCGTTTGCACTGCCTCTATATGTGTGTATACTGTATTTCTACTGCCCTCAACTCTACACGTGCTCCCTCCCAGTTGATGTGGTGTACGCCAACAATTAAAGCCAGTACTCTCTCTCACACCCACCCACCCACCCACACACACACGCGCAAACAGGCAATATTTTGAGCCATTCAACAGCATGTCTGCCGTCATCACAGCCATAGCAGAGCACCACACACCCGACCAGGAACTCAACCTGGGTGTGGGGGATACTCGACTCAATGCAGACCCAGACTATGAAATACCAAAAGTTGGGGATTTAGAGCTTGTGTATTTCGCCTTTGATGTGTTGTACTGTGGAGAGGAGGGGTGTGTGACACACAAGCCACTGTCAGTGAGGCATGCGCTGCTGCAGGGGATAATGAGACCAGGGTGTCGTACTACTGTCCCGGTATGATGTGGAGGTGTTGTATGACGCATGGTGGTGGTGTGTGGGGGTGTTGTAGATGGTGGTTGTGTGAGGGTATGATGGTGGAATACTATGCTGCTGTTGTTATTGTTATGTTTAAGATGTATATGGTATGTCTGTTGGGATATGAGCATTGTATTGCTGCTGGGGTATTCTTGCACATATTATCTTTATCTTCATTAAATTCATCATTCCCACCTGTACCATCATCCCCAATCACAACTACCCTTTCCCTTGTTCACAGTTGAGCAACCCTGCCATGTATGGGCGTATTGCCCTTGTCCTACCCAACCAGCCATGTATAGGGGGTGTGATTGCCTCAAAAACATGCAAGGGGCCTGCTGACATCGAAGCCATGATGATGTACACTGAGCAACAGGTGGGGGGGCAAACTCCCATAGGATGTGTGAACAACCATGGGATGTGTGTTTTACATGATGTGTATGTGGTGTGTGTGCGTCTGAGAGAGTGAGAATAAGAGCATGTTGCATGGTATTGAAAACCACCCACCCACCTTGCCACCTACCCACCTTGCATCCCACCCACCCACCCACAAGCAGGTTGAAAACGCTGCCATGGTCGTAGAAGGTGTCGTCGTGAAAAACCTCAACTCCCAATGGGTACCCAACAACCGCGGTGACTCATGGCTGAAAATAAAACCAGATTATGTAAAGGAACGTGATATTGATGCAGTGGTGGTGGGTGCATTCTACTCAAGTGGGCACAGGGGGCTGGATGCACCCAACTTGACTCAATTCCTACTTGCATTGCCTGATAGGGGGCCCACACAAGAGGGGCCTGTGATGTGGCTCTCTTTTTGCAAGTGCGTGTGGTGGTGGTGGAGGGTGGTGGTATTGACGGTGATGGGTATGCACATATGCACACATGTACCCTCCCCTTGATGGCCTCTCCTTGACACGTACACGTTACAAATCATGCATACATTCCCACAAATCCCCCACCCATATACAATCACTACTCCACCATCACATCACTCCACACCCCCACCCTCCTCCATCCATCCACACAGGGTTGGTACAGGACTTACTATGGAGGAAAACCGGAACCTTCTACAGCAGCTACGGCAACGTGCCTCACCCAGGCCACGCAGGAAGCAACCACAGTATGGTAAATTTGATGCACCTCCCAATATCAAGGTGTGTGTGCTAGTGTGTGTGGTGGCATGTGTAGTGGTATGGGTTGACAAGGTGTTGTGGGTTGACTGCGTATGTGGGTGTGTATGATGTTTTGTGTGTTTGTATGCTGTTTTGTGTGTTTGCATGATGTTTTGTGTGTTTGTGACTGGGTATAGTGGCTTGTGAAGCATGTGCATGCAACATCAATGCAAGAACAATCACATTTACACACACATCAGGTGGGGGAGGGTGCGCTAACCAAACATATACCTGATGTCTGGTATGAAAACCCAGAACAATCCATAGTGCTCACGGTATGATTCTGTTGCAATGATGTGTTGTTGACTTGTATTTGTTGACATCTATTGCTGACATGTGTTTTTGCATTTACAATACACGGTTGTCCATCCCCACCCCCCACCCCTCACCTCTCCTAGCACAACCGCACATCCCACTACACCCCACGCACCACACAGGTCATTGGTGATGTGCGTGTCATGAAGAGCGACAGGTTTGCTACAGAGTTGACCATTCGCTTTCCACGAGTCAAAGCAATACGCGATCCTGATGACAAAGTACCAAGGCATGCCACGTGTCTGCCTGAGCTGCAGATGATAGTGGAGAGCAGTCGGGGGCAGCTGGGGCGCATGCTAGGGAGGGGGTCCTCTGATGAAGGAGAGGGGACTGGGTGGAGACAAGGACGGCGCAAGAAACAGTACGTGTGTGGTGTGTGGGGGTGGTGGTGTTTATGGGGTCCGTGTGTGGATGGGCCTGCATGCGGTGGAGTGGGTAGAGTGCGTGTGGCAGAACATGATGTGTACGTATGAGGAGACAAACAACATCTCACCCTCATCCCACCCCCATGCTACTCAACAATACACATCCACAATACACATCACAATACACATCCAACTCAACACATCCACAGAAAGCCCACTGGTTTACGAGCAGGACCCACACTCCCAGCACACCTGCTGCCTGCAAATGTCACTGATGTACCCATAGCCACCCATGACTTTCAAGGAAAAAAGTTTCATTTCATCACCTATGAACAACTCGACCCCAACAACCTTCCAGCAGATTTTGTAGCACAGTATGGGGGAGATTTGGCATCACGTGTGTTGAAAAATCGGTGGTATACGTACCAAAAGGAGCGGTGGGGGCGTGTGGTGGCGAGTTTGGGTGGCACGGTGTGTTGGGTTTGGTGGGATTCTATGGAAAGGACATTGAGTGTGTTGTGGTTGTATCCATGTTTTGTTGTTGTTGTTGTGCATTTGTTGCCAGGTGCACGCATGGCCTTGACGTTACCTCTTCTTCTCATCAACACCCTTGTCAACATATCACCCACACCCACACCAACACACCACACACCACACGCACACAGTTGGCAACCATTGAAGGTGCAAGTGTGGACTACCTCTTGTCTGCATACAAACCCGCCATACGGGACGCATACGCATTCAAGCCACAGAAAAAACAGCGTGATGTCATTCTCCTGGATTGGCTTGCTGCATGTGAGGCTGCTGGACATGCAGTGCCTATTAAACGTCGTTGGTATCTCGTAGCTTCACCCAGGACACAGGAAATGTTTGGGCACATGGCGGTATGGTGTGTGTGTGTTGAGGGGTTGTCAAGTGCTGGTATGTGTATGATGATGATGGAATTGGTGTTTGTTTCGTGGCACACATGCGTTTCTTCTCTTGTCACACCATCATCATACATCAATATACCCTATCATCATGCACCATCAACATTCACAATGCATGCTACATCATCATCACCCACACCCCAGGATGTGTATGGCAACCATTACCTGTCTGATGACTACACCCCTGAAGAGTATGCAAGGGTGTTTGACTCTGTGCTCGTACGCAACAAAACCACAGTCCCGAGCAACACCTTAGCTATGCCCGACACGCTCTCACAAGCATCAGACACAACAATGCCGCCTGTGGCACTCCAACCACACGTGTGCCTTGGTCAGTGCGTTCTGTTGATGCTCACACCACCAGGGGATGCGTATGGTGACTGCCCTGCTACGCATGCTGTTATTGCAAAGCGTATTGCATTGCAGGTGTGTACTTGTGGTGTGGTGTGGTGTGTCGATGGTTGTCGATGCTGTGGTGCAGGGAGTGTTTGCAGGTAGCAATACATGCGCATACAAGCAACCACACACATGCACAAACACACGCAACACACACGCCAGGCACGTCTTGCGGGGGCGCACGTCCAAGATGTACCCAACACCACCACCCCACCCACCCATATTGTACTGCTGCCCTCACCCCTTGGCCAGCCCCCACCCACTGCAGTACAGCTGCTCTCCTCCCTACAGCAGCAACATGGGCTGACAAGTGTGCGTGTGTTGAAGATGCTACTGGAGGTGCACCAACCCGTGTTTGTGAGTTGGAGGTGAGATTGTGTATCACTTTGTGGGTGTCCTAGAAACCATAGCATCTGCGAGTGTTCACTGCACAATCCGTCCTGCTTGCTGTGTACACAAACACATGTACACACACAACCACACACATACCCGCCACACCACACAACATAGGTGGGTAGAGTCCGTGGTGAATGCTGCTGTGCTACACCATGATGAGGATCAGCCGCAACCAAGTATACAACCAACACCTGATCAATTTCCGATGACCCTCACAAGTGATGCCGGGCCTGTGCACGTAGACAGGTTTGTGGTCGATTTGCGAATAGAATATGTACACACTCAAGCGACGCATCCTCGCACCTCTACCCCAGCATGTTTACGTGGCCATGGACCGACCTGCTTGGCGAGGAAGCAATGGCACCAGCATCCAGCCCACACCACACCACACGCAATGCAGCAGCCCGCACACGCGCTACACCCCGTGCGCGTGGTCGTGGTGGGCGAACAAAGGGGGGGGGTCGTGGGCGGCGCCGTATTCGTCATGAGAATGAGGAGGAAGCAACAGAGGCAAGGTGTGAAAAGGAGATGCTGGAAGAACAAGCAGGGGAGAGTGCAAAAGGAATTCAAATGGGGGACCCTGTGGATATTGATAGCCAGGACTTTGCTGCCTCCAGTGGACAGCAGCATAAGCAAGAAAGTAATGATGTGGACATGGTGGATGATGAGGATGTGCAGGGTCACACCAGGGGTGCAACAGTGCCATATACCGATGTGGGCCTGGGGAGCATTGGTGGAATCTATGCTGCCGCACTTGAAGATTTGACAGAACAACAACCCAGCCGATCGGAACAAGAGGGTCACACGGATGGTGGTGCACAGGGCAACCAAGCTGCCCAGGAAGCAGCTGCTCCTACGAATAAAAATGCAGGTGGTCCATCATGGATGGACATGGTGCTCAACATGCCAAGTCCTTGATGCTTTTGTATACCAAGCAGCATCTATGTATGACTGCTCAGGATTGCAACTATTGTGTGTGTGTTTGTGTGATGAATAAGGCAGAGCCCTTTTCAATTCATGTGTTTTCATTATGCATTCATATCATTTAATTCTTGCAATGTCTTACACAATAGAATGCAATTGTACAACAATTGTACAGCAGCTTGTAAACAATACATGTAAAATGCAAACATGAATGGGCCACTCAAAACACCAACCCGCTCTTAGGCACCATACGACTGAATGGTGCCATTGCTGTCGCCCCACATCACCACATCGGCGGTTGCCACGTCAAAGACATCCCCAAGATTATGTTGAGGAGCCAAATACACTGCCTGTGTATAAAACATGGGTTGCCACAAATACTGTAAACACCCAAACGTACCCAACACGTACCCAACACATACCGTATGATTCACAATGGGGTTGTCAGCCAGCATAGAGGTGACCACAAGCTGGGAAAATGGTTCCACCTCATCTCCCTGAGCACTTGCAATAAAGGAAGTGGCCATGAGCCCATCAGACAGGTGAAACGTGCTGCCCACCAAATCAGGGATGAATTCTCCAGATACTTCCTGCTGCCGGGTGAGCCGCAAAATGCCCCATCCACGTGGGCATGCAGCAAGCACACACTGCTCGTCCGCAAGCTTTGCAACGACATAGTTGGTCAAGGGCTGTCAATGGTGCGGTGGGGTGTTGAGGTTGGGTGGGTACACAGGGGACCTGACCATCACCTGACACGTACCTGCACCGCAAACATGTTTTTGCCAACCACAGTAAGGTTGAGACTTGTGCTGCAGGCGCATGCAAGCTCCAAGCCCGGGGGGCATTCTTGTTGCTGCTCTTTTGTCACGTTGAAACCTGCGAGGTTGTCCACACGCTGCACAACCACACTTGAGCCTATGTTATTGTGTGCGGGGTGTAGCGTCTGCACCAGGTGTATGCATTAGGGATACAGCAGCATACCGTCAGCAGACACAGTTGTGTCCAGGAGCTGCTGCACATGGGCGATGAATGAGTCGGGAAGTGGGGTGTCATCCGGGGGGCTGATGCCACCGTTATCAGTGCAGCCGTCCAGGAATGCGATTTGCGATTTGTCAATGTATTGTGATCGCGACAATAATGGCGCACATACAGCAAACAGCAGCAAGGTATGTAATTTAGACATGCTGGTGATCGATGAACGTTGCCGATCGTTTACACAATCATGGTACTGTGCACGCCTTTTGAGCATGCAATTTGCAAATTGATTTGTGCACGAAATTCGGTTATTCACGAGTAGTAACTACATGGGGCGTTGCTGAAGATGGGGGTGTTGACCCCTCCTGTGTGTGGCGGTGCGCACCTGGTTTGCACACACACACACACACACACACACACAAGCTTGCACGCACAAGTTTGCACACACCACTGGGTGCAGCACATGATGCGCCACAGGTGCAATCAACATGGTGCAACCACACCACATCACCACACCCTTGATGCTGCAGCCCACCAGAAAAAAAACACAATAATGAAACACTATATTCACAGTAAAACATCATAACAATCATACACAAACACACCAGTCACACAACACACACGTGTATTAATACAAAACTCTTTCAAGCCCATGATGCAGCAACGAATTACAGCATAATTTCGTTTGTTGTCTCCAACTCCTCGGTACACATGTGAACCGAAATCAAAACAATACAATCAACAGCCCATCATCATGAATGGTTTCAACGGAGACCCATTTGCAGGGGATCAGCAACCCCCAGGCGCAGCACATCTTGCCCAGCTGCAGCGACGCATACAGCACTATTTAGACAAAACCACACCATTCATAGCATATAGATGGATTGCCCTGGGTGTGACGTTGTTCCTGTACATCCTGCGTGTCTACTACTTGCGCGGGTTTTATATTGTGACATATGCCCTGGGCATTTACAACCTCAACCTGCTGCTGGGTTTCCTCTCACCCCAAGTGGATCCCGAGCTAGAAGCACCTACATTGCCGTCCAAGCGTGATGACGAGTTTCAACCATTCATGCGTCGCTTGCCAGAGTACAAGTTTTGGTATGTGTAGTGATGAAAGGGGCTGTGTTGTGTAGGTAGGGGGTTGAGTCTGCTGTGAGAGAGATGTACACATGTTTAAGTTGTTGAAACAATAACAAGAATAATAATATATTGTGGATGCTGTTGCAAGAAATCACCACCCCAACACACACAGGTTGGCATCCATGAAGTCACTGCTGCTGGGCATGGCAGCCACATTTTTTCAAGCGTTTGATGTTCCCGTGTTTTGGCCCATCCTGCTGGTGTACTGGTTTGTGCTGTTTACAGTGACTATGAAGCGACAAATCAAGCACATGATCAAGTATCGCTATGTGCCGTTTTCCTGGGGGAAAAAGGTGTGCGTGTGTGTGATTTGTTCATGGGGCTGGCACGAACCAACATCATCACAACATCCACCACAGAAGTATGTGAAGAGCAGCAAATAGGCCAAGATGAGGAGATTCACTTGGGGCCACACATTGTTGTTGCTCAATGGCGCTGATGTGGCATTGCTCCACAACATTTAGGTCAGAGCTTTTTAACTTGCCGAATCATTTGTTTGTTATTGCACACTGTTCTGATTACAACTGCTACGTGCAACACGTCGCCTCAACAACCGACTTTCTCAAAGCATCGAATTGCGCGGGTCGCCCTGTCAACGTTTCTAGACCACCACACGCCTCGGATCCGTGACAGACACGCAACGTGTGCGAAAAGTCGATATCAACGGCAACTTTGTGCAAACGCACCAGAGCTGTGCCCAAGACGATTCCCACCAAACTCTACAGTACCCCTTGCTGATTCACGTACGTGTGTATCTGAGACCTGCACATTGTCTGTTGAGGTCGTGCTGTTAGTGTTGGCCAAGTGCGTCATGAAATCACGTAGCGTTGCGGAAATTGGCGGCTTGTAATCTTTCGAGTCGCCTTGGACTTACGCGCTACCTTGGACTCACGGGGCATTCGATGCATGGCATGGCATTTCCACCATGTTGCACCAGTTTGATTTCAAATTCGTCACCCTCACAGACCATTACCTCGTAGTCATGACATCGCGTCCACCTGGGAAGCTCAAGTGGTCACCAGAAGAGGAAGCAGCCTTACGCGCAGGCGTTGCCATGTACGGGAAGGAAGGGGGGGGGGGGGTGCCTTTGAGGGGTTTGTTGCTCCAACGGGCTTGCCCGCCTCGCATGCCCAACAATATCTTACCACAACCTACTACAAATGCACAGATACGGCAAGGGCAAGTGGCGTGCAATACAAAAGGACCCGCGCTTTGCCATGGTGCTGGCCCACCGATCCAACATCGACCTCAAGGACAAGTGGCGCAACTTGAACATCAAGGGCACGTCACCACAACCGGATCATCAACCCCCCTCCCATCAACCTCCTCGCCCTGCCGACTCCGGTGGCCACTCTGATGCCACTGCACAGCACATGGCGCTCATCGACCATGTCTTGCGTGTGGTTGGATACCTCGACGAAGCAGCAGACGCTCCTCTGTTGGACACTGCAGCCGTACCAGCCCACACCACTGACAGCAACCTCTCCACAAGCAGCACCAAGCGCCCCCATGACGATGCAGTGTCCACCGTAGAGCTTTTTGCCCCCACGATCCCTACCAAGCGGCAACGCACAGTACGTCGTGGCCCAGTAGTACACCCTGCCGATGAAGACATGCTGCTTGCGGGCGTTGCGGTGGACAGTGCAGCACATGGTGGCAGTGCCACGGTGCAGGGAGTGATTGCATGGGTCGAGGGACATTACCAAGTGTCACCCATGTTTCGCGACACGGCGGAAGCAATCATGGCGCGCCTGGTAGACCAGGGGCGCCTGTGCCTCGTGGGCCAAGGGCGCTATGCGCTTGCTATGCATTCAACCCATGCTGCAGAGCTTGACAAGGCTGCTGCAGTGGCTGCTGCCAAGCTGACATCGCATGTCATGGCATGTGTGCTCATGCAGCAACGGTGGGAGGATGGCAGATGCGCAGTGGATGAGCTGCGTGGCGTTGACCGCCTGCCCAGTCTTGCTGCAAGCCATTGATGACACGTGGGTGACACATGTGTGTCGTGTTTATAATTGTGGAGTCGCACTGTACACAATAATCTGCTTTATGTGCTTTACTAGAAATTTTGCCACCCCGTCACACTTGTTTTGGCATCACACATGATTTCAATTGAAGAGACTTGCTGTACATCACTGGGGTTTTGACTGCATACACCCCCCGATCTTGTCCTGAAGAGCACTGCTGAGTACTGCAGTGGGACGTGGAATGGTCGCTTGACACAGCCAAGGGACCATCCCTTTCTTGAGAGCTTGTGCGTTGTCCCTTTTGTACAGAAGCGCACGTGTTTTATTTTCGAGGGTGTATCCGTTTTGTGAGTGCTGTTTTTGAACTTGTACAAAAAGGCCAGCGCCCTGTGGCTGCTGCCAAAACATTCTTACAGCAACATTTTTCCTTGTTGCACCATACTTGTGGGTAAAATTTCCACTGCAAATCATGCCTCACGTTTTGTTGCAGTTGTGGATACATACGTATGTCAAAAACGGCCAATCATTGTGCCAGTGTTGTCCTGTACATGCACCCCTCTCTCCACGCCCTTCCTCCCTCGTCTCCACACACCCCCGCCTCCTTTACGTTGCCTCATCGACAAACACAGAGCCGAATGCATAGTATTTGTTGATGATGGTCACGAGCGCCTTGCACACCTCCTTGATGGCCCCACGCAGCTGATCGTCCACCTTGCTGTCACACACTTTGCGAATTTCCAAGTTTTTGCCGTTGACTTCAGTGCTGTTGCCCTCGGGGACAGGAAAGCCCAAGTCATTCATGCCCAACCACTCGTGCTTGAGCACCACATCCTCGTCAAAACCTAGCAACATGGGGTTATGAGGTTGTTGTTGTTGTTGTTGTTGTCAGATGTGTGTACGTCAAGAGGCATACCGATGTACAAGGTGGTCACGGGCTCGCCATTGCGCAGAAACATCACATTGGCGCCCCACAATCGGCCGTCATCCTGGCGAAACACTTCCTCCACCTGGGCGGTGATACAGGATGTGTTGGTTTTGGAATCACACACACCCGGCAACAGCACCGGACAATTACCTTGAAGGGCATGCCATACTTGCTGATTGCGTTGTCGTTGGACTCGATGACTGCCCAGCGCACAAGCTGATCAGCCATGTCATCACGAGGGATGAATGCTGGTACCTCTGTCTTGCTGATCAATACACCCCCTGACGTGCTTGCAGCTGCATAGGTCACAGTGGCTGTGCGTTGCATCGTTGTCTTGGAAGTGGCTGTGTGTTTGTGAGTGGGTGTGAACACAGTCAGATGTGAGACCACACATGCAACACAAACAACAACATACCGAAACGAAAGCAGGGTCGCTGTCCACGAATACATCGGATGGGGGCTGGCACCAGTGCTTGCGACAGACTAGCGCGAGGGGCTGTGCATTTGCTGTGCTGCACAGTTGTGATTCGTTCTGTGTGTTGCAAACACCGCTGCATACTGCTTGTGCACGACCACATGTGTAGACTTGAAGGGGGATGAGTGGGCCTTTGTTTTTGGTTGTATAGTGTTTGGTACTGGGAAGATGTGCCAATAGGAATATGATGTTTAAGTGGTATAAGTGTGCTAAAAAATAAAGGTGGTGGCCCGGGCCCGACAAACACCTGGCTTGTTACAACACTATGTCACCTAGCACGCTGTGATCAATGTACACATAAAGTCTTGCCGCCCAAATCAACAGTCACCATGTAATCATCACCCTGACGCAGAAAGCAACTGGGGAATGATGGATGGGCTAACCAGCACAAAGCCTTCGATAGTATAGACATATGCATTGCATGCCTGTTCACCCTCCAAGTCATCCAATGTCACTGTAGGCAGCACGTTGGCAAATGGGGAACTCCCCGAGCCATCTGCTGCACGTGCTGACACAATCCGTGTGGTGTTGTTAATGAGCAAGTTGGTGGTGTTGTCCATCGTGGGATAGGTGCCGCCACGGAGGACGGGGTATGCTTGAGGGAGGATGTGGCCAGTGACAATGGTACGGATGATCTTCAACACCTCATCAGACACCCCACCTCCACCTCCACCAGTAGTACTCAAGACACTGAGTGCTGAGTCAAATGCTTCATCTGCGGATGCGTGGTGCAAGGTGACGAGGTATGTGACCACCCATACTCGTTGCAACAGACACACCTGTTGGTGCCAGGACAGTGCCACGGAACGATGGAGATGAGATGTTGGGGAGCAAGCCTGTTGTGTTGAGAATGGCGAGCAAGGTCGTGGCGTTGAGGTCTTCCAGTACCTCTGCCACTGTGGAGCAGTTGCCGGGTGTCGTTGCAACTTGGGCACCAACTTGGCATCCTGCGTGTGTGGAAAATGCATGTTGTGTTGTAGAATGATAGCACAGCAATAGTGCATGTGCAAAATAGCGTGGCTATTGGAGGGCAAATTGTGCACGGATTCAACATGCGGTTATGGTGGCTGACTTGCAGATTTGTACGCGGTGTGCACCCCATACCAGACAAGATGCTTGCGAGCAGCACTGCTCCCAGAGCTGCAAAAAGCGAAACACGAGAGGTGTTCATTGGGCAACTACCAGGTCTAAAATAGACAATGTTCCCTTCAATCCCAACGGTGCCTCTTCACGTTGCAAATGCCAATGCAGATGCCGACGTATTGGAAACTAGCAAAAAAAAAGAGGCGCCAAGAAGCCAGTACGGTGTCAAAGATAATATTGTCAAAATTATCACGTGGGAAGATCAGCATTTCATCAGCATCTCATCGGGAACAACCGTGCTCAACCAAGCACAGAAACCAAGCACAGAAACCAAGCATCCCACATTGATCAATAACAACCCTGCTAATTGGCCTGTCAACCTACTCATCCCAACCAACATAGTTGACCTGCACGTACCCATGTGTATATCGACAGTACATTGAGACGCATTGCAAGGAGCATGTACTGTGCATCCGAATAGGGTTCAACCGTGTACAGCGTCGTTACTGCACGCACAGACAGCGCTGCACGTGCATTGTCTCGTAGGCTTCATGATGGGGGCGCCATCGAGCACGTGCATCACGAGGCGTTCAGCATCTGTGCTTTGGGTTCCTGCAGGCCGGCCATTGTCGCACAACCCTGTGCGTGTGCGTCAGCTGCAAATGCATACCCCACAGCGTGCTCGCCCACGGCCGCCCATAATTCATGCTGCTGCATCAAGTGAGCCCAGTCGTCAGTCCCAGCCCCCTTTGTCGCTCGTCCGATCCATCTCCACAGGGGACCTCTCGGCCCGTGCCACTGCCTGGCGCACCTCTTCAGTAGGGCATCCTGCAGGGATTTGGTTTCGCATATGGTGGGCCTTTACCATTGGTGCAGCAGCATTCACGGGCCTTTTCACTCCATGGCAGGTCGCGTTTACCACCGACCCCATGTCCCTCTAGTACGCTTTTGTGGTTTACACTGATGGTGGTTGTTTTGCAACAACACAACATTACCCAACACACAGTTCTCTAGATAATGCAGCTGCGTGGGTAGAAATGGGGTTGTTGGCGGTTTTTGGTGCGGATATTGCACTGCGCTGCACGGTCAAGTTGCAGGATGAAGATGGCGCACTTGTTGAAAGTGATGATGTTGCCCATGCATACATGAGGTGGTTGGTGTACATTTTGGTCCTTGCATGCTTGCGATGTATGTGCTCGTATTGCTTCCCAACCCATACAACTCCTTCCCACCATGCAGTTCGCGGCGTTTTTGGTGGGATGTATTGGGTGCAGTCCCCTTTGATTTCATAGCCGTGGCTGCACTGGGCACCGCTGGGATGTTGAACGCCGACACGGGCACCATGATGGCTGCAGAAGGTGGATGGGGTGTGGATCGCACCCTGGCACTGTGCTCCCTGCTTCGACTACTGCACTTGGTATGGGTGTTGTATTTATGGTAGAATTGATTGTGTATAGCAAATGCTTGTGTATGCACTGCTCGCAGACCTCCCTCCACATGCACACCCTCCATGCTCAGGTGCGCCTGTATAGAGTACGATGGCTCTTCAACTATTTGGAGTACAATGTCACGCTGAGCCTGCTGTGGGTGATGGTGTTGCGAAACGTCCTCATCATGCTCTTCCTCACACACTGGTGCGATAAATATACATCTCTGCGCTGTGCAGTACTTGCCATGCACACTCAATGTGCATGCACGGTGTTGTTTTGTGCAACTATGCATCACTCACCTCGCGTTTACCCCGTACGCATAGTAAACCCCCTGCAACAACAACCACCCCATCATCCCACAGGAGTGCGTGTGCATTTTTTGATGTGGCCCGCTTTGCCCAGTTTCAACCAGACATGCTCATTGGTGCAGATGCACAATTCTTTGCAGGGCTGCCACTAGCCCAGCAGTATTTGTACTCGATCTTCTGGGCACTGTCTACACTCAGTAGTGCAGAGTTTAATTCAGATGCACCAGGAACAGTCACCGCAACTGTTTCTGCAACATTCAGGGCGCTGTTGTTCATGGCGTTCAACATCGGTAAGGGATTGGGAGGGTGTGGGTCACTCGTGGGTGTGATCGTGTGTGTCGGGTATTTGTGGAGCATGGATGCATGTGCTGCATGTACATATAAACTCCCAAATACACATGTAGCTGACCACCCATCCTCCCACAGCCCTGGGTGCATATGTAGTGGGCACGACAACCCTGCTCGTGGTCAAAAGTGATGAACGAACGGGGAGGTATAGGGAACGCAGTCAAAACCTCAAGGATTTTGTGGCGCAGAATGAACTGCCAGAGGTAGGCATGGGTGCCTCTTGGTTGACATGTGCACAATTCAAACAAGTACATGTACACAACTGTACACCACATACTCACCGTTTCACAGGACCTGAAGGAGAGCATGCAGGAACACCTGCGGCTTCATTTTGAAAGTGAACAACTGTCTAATGAAAGCGTACTCTCCATCTATCCTTCCACGATCCGACGTCGCATACTACGTCACCTCTACCTGTCCTACTTGCAGCAGAGCTATTTGTTCGCGGGTTGTAGGTGCGTTGATGTTCGAAATTGAGTGGATGCCCCAACGTCACCCTCCCACCGCTCTAATAAAACCCACCACCACAGTCAAAAGCACCTTGATGCCCTGCTGGGTGCAGCACGCCTCGAGGTGTTTCTCCCTCAAGTGGACATCCTTGCTGCTGGTGAAATGGTCAACGAGCTTTGTATTGTAGTGGGAGGGGTGGTCGAAGTGGTGCCAATACAAATGGACGGGTGTGAGGATGGTATTCTTGGTGCTGAGGTAAGGGGCGTGGTCCCAATTGACAAAACCGGTACCGACATGCCCAGTGGTGTTGATGGAGCAGGTGCTGTGGTCCAGGAGGATGATGCAAGGCCTGTACGGTTGGTGGGAGAGGGGGAACTGTTTGGAGAGGTTGCGTTTTTCACTGAAACTGCGCAGGTGCGAGGTTTGCATTCTGAAACAAAGAGTGTGACTTCTTGTGTTGGTGTGGGGTGTGTACTATTGCAAAGACCTTGTTGTGGCAACTGTCCACACATCCTCACTCACCCTTGGCAAACATTCTCTGCACACACCAATTCACGTATCCAACCACCAACCACAGTTGGAAGCTATTCGGTCCCTCACAGTCACAAGGGTACTTATCATCACCCGTGCCGCATTTGACAGCATTGAACGCAATTTTCCCATTGCTTCCAGAAAAGTGCTGGAGAATCTGCGATTAAAGGCTGAAAAGGTACATAATGTACCTTTCGATAAGATATAAAAGGGGGTTGCTGCATGTGGTCGTGTTTGCTGCATGTAAATACAGCAACAAATATACGTATACATCTTTGCTATACACAGGCAGTGTCAGGGGAATTGGGCCGAGTGCCAGAGCAGCTCTACGTACGCCTCTTGGCTGCCATGTCTTCCCCGCTGCACCCAGCATCACGTGCCTCTGCTGAACTCATGGACGGCCCAGAGGGGGCCCCAGGGCCCCTGTCTCTCCTTGCGGTCAAGTCAATGCCACAGGGCTCGGCTCCGTTGTCTGTGCAGCAGGAGGAGGATGTGCAGCGCATCATTCAAGGTGTGGTTAACGAGGGTGAATGATGCATTATTTGTACTGTGACGCAAACTGTATGATCGCATTGTCACATCGTTCTTCACCCCCATCCTTCACACAGACATGACCCCACGTCAAGAGCAGGCATTGGCCAACTTGGTTCGCATTCAAGCACTTGTCACTGAACACATCAGGTATGTGTGTTGTAAATATCAACAACGATCTCCCAAAAACACCCCTCAACAATTTACCCTACTCCAACTACACAGCAAGCTCGAGGAGGAAGCAACCATTCAGTTCCTGTACGCAGCATCCCGAGGCTCCACCACCAAAGTCAGACAAATGCTGTCCCAGGGCTTTGACGTGAATCGTGCCGACTATGACAATCGCACAGCACTCATGCTGGCGTGTGTCAAGGGGCACTACAGCACAGTCAAGATGCTTCTGGAAGCCGGGGCTCGTCCCAACATTGTGGACAATTTTGGGAGTAGTGCATTGCTGGAGGCGTGTACGTATGGGCATGACTCCCTGATTGATCTCCTGCTGCAGTATGGTGCACGGTATGTGTGTGATGCAGGGTGGTGGATGATATGCAATTGGTATACAGCATAATGCCGCACAACATCCCCATGCACATCCACACAATGACACAGGCTGGGTACATCCTCTGTGGAAGATGCGTCCCTGCTGTGTACGTGTGTCTATGAAGGTAACATGCCCAAGCTCCGTCGCCTTCTCAAGGCTGGGCTTCCGGTAGATTCCTTTGATTATGATCGACGTACTGCTGCACACATTTCAGCAGCAGAGGGCAACATTACCGCGGTATGCTGGTGTTGCATATGTATACCATCCATCACGTGCAATGTCCACCCATGGTGTACACCCATCCTCGTTGCAGTTGCGTCTACTTGTGGAGGAGGGGGGTGCCAACTTGGGGATCCTCGATCGCTGGGGTCATTCTGTCCTCGATGAAGCACAGAGGATTGGCGCAGCCAACGTTGTACAATACCTTGTCGTGCGCATGAGCCACGACGAGGACCAGCATACGATTCCTTCCCATCCACTCAAGATTGCAGCGGCCAAGTCGGCAGACATACCTGCTGCTAACAGGAACAATATCATGCCACGGCGATCATGGACCATTGATGATGATGAAGAGCCGTGGTATAATGTTCCCAAAGGTCATGCAAGCCGCTTGTTTCGTGAGGTGGAGAATAAGGCAGAAGGGAAAGAGAAAGAGGAAGAGCAAGATGGTATTGACATGGACAAGGTCAAGCGTCCTGATTTGTCCAGGGACAAGCGTCGTTTTAACCCTCCCACGGGGCCACGATATGCACACCCTCCTGGCAACAGTGCGGGGGGAGGGGACGGTGGGGGGTCATCGCGACCGGTTGGCAAGCGCCTGCAGCGTCATCGGAGTGCGGGGCGGCGTGGGGGGCTTGCACGGCAGCAGGGGTCACAAAAGTAATTGTAGGTTTTGTTCTGTAGGGGAATCGTAGCTGTCATGATGTTTATGTGCTTGTACAATTGTGTTTTGATAATGTGTTCATATGATAATGTTGTTTCCTATGTGATGTTTGCTTGTTGATTTCTTGCACGCAATGAGTAATTACACTGTACTTCATGTCAATGTTACAATACGCAGCAGAGCACACAAGTGGAGCACGAAATGTCCAACGCATGAGAAATCAACACAATGTGCGCACAAACAGTGCAGTACACACTTTTCGCACCGCAGCACAACAGTTCTTCATCATCATCTGCATTTCATTAAATTTGCTATCACACTATGCAGTGGCAGCTGTCTTTACGTTGGCCTTGTTGCTTTCGTAATTGACAGAAAACACAGCAGTGAAAAACTCTGTCACCAGCTCATCTGTCCATGGGGCACCTGTGTGTATACCATTTGTGCATTGTCACCTCGCTGTACATGCACACTGATCCCTACTCCAAACCCATACCAAGAGGCCCATCGCGTCCTGCCATCCAGCCCAAGTGCCCACCTGTAGGCGTGACCACCAACGCAGTGTTGGGGTTGGCGGCTATTGCATCATAAGGGATGGCTTCGCGGGGTGCGATTGGATCATTCTCAGCTTGGACGCACAACAGGGGGATGGCCACATTCGGTATTACATTTGCACTGGAGCTCCCCTCGTAGTACGCATCCACACTGGGAAACCCTGCGTGTGCAAAAGAGTGTGAAGCCAGAGTCACCATGATCACAAACCACCCACGTCATCACCTACCAAATGACACACGCGTCACTGCATCATCAAAATCACGGATGGTCTTTGCACGACGTGCAAGGTCCAAGTCATACGGCTTGTCACTGCCCTCAAACAGGTCCAGGTGGTCTGCAGACAAAGAGCGCAGGCTGTTGGCCAGGTTCCAATCGTAAATCTTGTTAAACCCCCGCCTCCAGTTTTCATCAGCAATGGGCTGTGTGTGTGTTTTGGGGGAGGGGGGGCAGTGTCCTCTGCAAAGGAAAGCAGTCAAAACTGACCTTTGCACACTCACAACGCCCCCCTGACAACAACAGGAAACAAGATCATGTGCACATCAGGCCAAATTTCTGCTTTTGTTGCCCTCAGTTGGACATCAGGACAAAATTGTGTCATCCTTTGCGCACATATCCCCAACACCCATACTCCTCATGCAATCCAACCACCACACAAGCAGCATACCAACGTAAATGGGTTGCACAGTGATACAGCTGCTTGAATTGGTGTATTTGCACCCTGCTCCCCCAGATAGCGGACCAGAATGTTGCCCCCCAGTGAGTATCCAATGGCAATCAGCACACTGTTGGGGTACTTGGCTGCTACGTGCTCCACAACCACCCTGTTTTTTACGACACACATGAGCACAGCCCATTCCTAGTATAATCCCACACATATCAACAACCAACCTCAAGTCGCCAGTAAAGGAAGCAGAGTAGAATTGGGGACTTGTGACAGGTGAATCACTCGTTCCTCGGCTATTAAACACCACTGCACGAAACCCCGCCTGGCGAGCACTGACGACCATGTGTTGGACATATCGGTCGTGGCTACCACCAGTCAAACCAGGCAGAATGAGCATGACTGGTGCGTTGACGGGCAAGGCCCGGGCCTGGTCAGAATCTTCGGTATCTACAGTGACTGTGCCACCATCGGCCATGCGCAGTGTTTCCCGTGTGTATTCAACACCAGGGCTGCGGCGGAGCTTGGCAGCGAGGATGGTCTCCACGTGTCGGTTGGCAAGCAGCGGGTGGACGTGGTACTCAGAGTGTGCTGTGGGGCAGCGTGCCAGTACTTCTTCGAAAAAGTTGCTTGTGATGCCATGCAGTATTGGTTTGTGGCTCAAGCGCCAGCTATTCAACATGGTCGCGGCAAGGGCAACACCTAAAACCAAGGATGCAGTGGTGGCAAGCTGGGATGTGCCTGGCATGCCTCCTGTTGTGGCCACAAAACTTGCCTTGGTTGTTATTGGTTGAATGCGGTGTTTGTGATGGAATGGTTGAGGCTGGCACGGTGTGAGAGGGCGTGTTGGGAGGTAACGATGACCAAACGATGGGGAAGGAAGCCTGAACGGAAGCCTGGAGCCAATCCTAATTGACATCCCGCTGTTGCACAACACACAATGTACCTGCGCTGTTCCAAACAATTGGTCAAATATGGCCATATTTGATCCCACCCATGGGTGGGCTTCGGGATTATATAAAAACCAAAGAAAACGCCCCCACAGAACTTTTGTGAACACGACACTGCACAGTGCATCAGGATCAACCCGCTGCATAGCGGCCAACACGTTGGGCCAACGCTAATTGTATAGAGTGAACTAACCCATCAAAACCTTGTGCCGTTGTTCAGCCAACCATGGAGTCGTTGCGTGATGGTGTAGAGAGCATCACAAAGTCGATTGAGCTGTCAGCAAAGTCGATTGAGCTGTCTACGACTCCGTCACAGCATAGGCACGTGCATGGACTGATGCATACCGCAACCAAAAAACCTTGTTTCGTACGGCAATATAATGCTCCATGCTCCACGCTCCATACATACGCATCGATGATACATACACGCATGATTACGCACGCACAACTACTGACCACTATTTCTGACCATCTTCCATACCACAGCAAGCACGACGTGCCGGGCGGTACGACTCTGCAGGATGTAGAGGATACACGCACGGCGGGCCTTGCTGAGGCAGCAACACCCAAAAGCAGGAAGAAGAAAGAGGAAGGCAAATACCACGATATAAAACCACTGCCGTACGTGTTGTGGGACACCCCCGGACACACTTACACATGTTCAAAAACATGGCTCCCACTCGCCACAGATATTGGAAACTGTACAGTTTTATGGATCCACTGGACTACATGCTTGTGCTGGTTGGGACTGTCAGTGCATTGGCAGCCGGCACTGCATTGCCACTTGTGTCAATCGTCATGGGTGATATGATGGATGTGCTTGGCCCGGGCACAAGCTCACCCACCTACCGTTCAGATATTAATCAAATAATTTTGTACTATGTATACCTGGGATTGTTTGCCATGCTCACAAATTATCTGCACATGAGCTGCTGGATGCTCACTGCCACACGACAAGCCAATCGTGTACGAGAACATTACTTGCGGGCTGTGCTTGCTCAGGAGATTGGTTTTTTTGACTTGGAGAGCACAAGCGGCGGGTTGCTGCAAGGCTTGAACGAGGTAGGCTGTTTGTGGAAAGCGGGTGTTTGCAGTACATGGTGTATAAATGATGCTGTGTCCATACAGGATACTGTCGCAGTGCAGGATGCCATAGGCCACAAGGTTGGTAATTTCCTGCAGAATGTTTCGCTCTGTGTATCAGGGCTCATTATTGGTACGTGTTGCAGTGTGTAGTGTGTCCAGCTGCACCTAGGAGCACCTGTCCCCCACCTACATAACACAGCATTCATTCGTGGGTGGGCGCTAACGCTGGTCATGTTGTCGCTCTTCCCCTTGCTGGCTATTGTTGGAGTGCTCATTACACTTATTACGGGCAAGTTGCAGGCCCGAACAACTGCAGCCTATGGGGACGCCAACTCGATCAGCACACAAGCATTGGCAAATGTGCGCACTGTGT
>VFQP010002060.1_pt1 | contig 23762 bp, 39 predicted proteins | sample 3512351 | NCBI WGS metagenome assembly VFQP01 (sample SAMN10412372, study PRJNA504923) | tailings metagenome | isolation source: Relicate 1 Philex TSF1 revegetated site | place: Philippines: Tuba, Benguet | collected 2017-08-29
ACCAATGCCCCCCCCCCCCCCCATGGGTGTATTGCCGGCCCCCCCTTTGAGACCAGGGGCCACCCCAGCAATGCCAGGTTCAGCTGGGTATGGGACGGCCCCCCGGCCCCCTGGTGTGACGTGGGCCCGACCAAAATACGTCAATGTGCATACAGGTAAGGTGGGCATGGTGTGTGTAGGGTGGTGGTGTGTGTAGGGTGGTGTGTGTAGGGTGTGTGTATGTAAGGTAGGTGGTACACATATGTGTATGTATTGTTTTGTTCACCCCCCCATACACACATGTATTCATCACTGCATGACAATACCACCTGTCACATCATCATATCATCCCCACCATCCCCATACATGACCATCATATACACATCCACACCCCTTCCCCCCCCCTCCTCCCACACCCTCAACCCCCCCTCCCCCCAAACAAAACACACAGGTGCATTCGTACTACCAGCTGGTATGAACAAGGCAGAGCTTGAAAAACAAGCAGTATGGCCCAGTCAAGCAGCAGATCACCCAGACAAGCTCATCAAGCTCCCTGGTCAAACAAAAGTGGGGGAGCAAGAGTACAAGGAGTTTTTAAACCTGGGGCATGGGGGGGTGTTTGACCTTGACCTGTCACGGTATGTGTGTGTGTGTGTGGGGGGGGGATGTGTGTGAGAGTGTGTCTGTGTGTGAGGGTGGATGTGTGTGTCTGTGGATGTGTGTGTCTGTGGATGTGTGTGAGGGTGTATCACCCCCCTCATCTCTACCCAACCTGTACATGCCCCTGATGTCAAACAACCTTTCCCTATCCCTCACCACCACCCCAAAACCACCACCACCACCACACCACCACAATAACAACAGGGTGTTTGATGCTCCATGGGAACACCCATCTGCCGACATCACAAAATACTTCAACTACAATTTCAACCCTGTCACATGGGCAGCATATCAAGCACGTGTACAGCAGTATAGAGCAGAGTTTCTCATGCAACATAAAATACCGGTTATGCCTGATGTACGTGATGACCTGCCAGCAACAGTCGTGGTGGTGTATCCTACGTATCCACAAGAGTTGCTGGTGGCACTTGAAACTGCACAACTCAAGGTGTGGATGGCGTTTTTCTTTTCTTTTTTTTCCTTCTTTTTTTCTCGTGTTTTCTTGTGGGGGGGGGAAGAGAGGGGTTTTGTGTTTTTCAGGTACTTCAAATGTGAGTTGTTTTTGTATGTGGGATGTTTGTGTTTCATGTGATGTGTTGATACTGTGTGTGTTGGGGAATAACAAACATGTATCTTGATGATCATCATGATGGAAGGTGTAGTTGTACACCACCCAGCCCATCACCATCCCATCACCATCCCATCACCATACCCCCCCCAAACCCACACCACAGCGTATGAAACACCTTGATCAAGCATCACAGCAAGCAGTAGAAGAAGCCTACATGTCACAGGCAATGGGGTTGCTGGTACACCGTCCCCCACCACATCATGAGATTTCCCGAGCTGATCCCTTTGCAGGATGGGATGCCATTCGCGTGCTCGTTGGCAGCCCACCACCAAAACGTAGTGAAATGCCAACACAGCTTGTTGCAGGAGGGGGGGTGGCCAGTGGGGTGGATGGGAATGGGATGGGCATGGCGATAGGGATGGTGGATGGCGCACGCCCACCACCACCACCCATGGTGGGTATGCCACCACCTGCAGGTGTGTGTTCTTTTTATTTCAAGTTGAGAACATGAGAGGGTAGATGTGCTGGTGGTTTGGCAAGCTGTTATTGGTCATTGCATCATCATCTCCCGTGCATCTCTCATCAAAGCACCATCATCGCACACCACCACCACCACACAGGTGCTCCTGAGGGTATACCAGGACCCCGTCCACCACCACCACGACCACCTCCAGGGGCCCCTCCCATGGCGATGCCGGCTCCTTTCATGGGGGGCCCTGCTGGCATGATGCCACCACCATACATGATGCCACCCCCAGGTGACATGGGGGAGGGTGGTGCACGGCCACCATGGGGTGGTGGGGGCCGAGGGATGCCACCAAGGGGGGGGCAGTTTGATGGTCCCCGTCCTCGTGGCCGCTTTAACAACAGCGATAGGTATGTGGAGTGTGGGGTGTGTTTTTGTAGTGTGTGTTTGTGAGCGATTGTGAGATGCAGAGTACTTGTATATGCACTACATCCACACACCCGCACATTTCACAAACACCAGGTCCCCCCCACGTCGGCGCCCCCGTGAGGAGCACAAGGATGGTGATGGTAGTGGTAGCAGACGCTCACGTTCACCACCACGACGGCGGAGAAAGACATCCTTCAGCCCTCCACGGTGGGTTTTGATTTTTTATGTTTTGTTTTCCTTTGTTTTGCTGTGTTTCCTTTTTTGTGTTTCCTTTCTTTGGCTGTGTTTTTTATTTCTTTTCTTTGTTTCCTTTTCTTTCGTTGTGTTTTCTCTCAAGTGCTGCCTCGTATATGCATATGTTGTTGCGCCACTATGGGGCATGTATGTGTATACATCATCCTTCACATGCTTGTACATCATCCTTCACATGTGAGTACATCATCCTACCTGTTTATGTACAAACACCCCCCCACACACAATCACACACATACATCCACAACCACCCACCCACCCACACGTCCTCACCCAAACACACAGGCGTCGCCCCAGCCCATCTCGTCGCAGCAGTCCCTCTACACGTAGCCCCCCTCGCCGCAGCTCCCGTAGCAGCCCCCCCCGTAAAAGGGACTCTAGCAGACGCTCCCCTGATGGTGGGGATCGGCGGCGCACATCTTCACGCAAGAGCAAATCCCCATCACGAAGGGGCCGCAGCAAATCGCCTGATCGGGGTCGCACCAATGGAAGCAGTAAAAGTGGTGGTGGTAGCAAGTCGCCATCACGCACCCGGCGGCGGCGTAGTCGAAGTAGGGGGTGAGAGGAAAAGGGGATGAGGAGGGGCAGGAGGGAAAATAATGGGGTAGTGTTGGTGCTTGGGTTGTGTGCTTTGATGGGAAACACTTTGTTGCTTTCACATATGTGATGTTCATCAGGTTGTTATTTTCCAGTTTCATTGTGATTGTAAGCATTACTGTCAACACAACCACACCAAGAATCATACAGCAACCAACAGAGGGATTGCCCAACCCTACATCTCGATTGTCGGTAAACCTGGACACCATCAGCCACCACCAGTCACGACAGCAGTACTGCCATGTACATCATGACGATGCATACAACATAGGGCTCGTTATTGTGCTGTGATCGACACTACATCCCAAGGAAAGCAGCAGGTGTCATGACCGATCGTGCAGCCCTGACAGGAGATGTGCTGCAGGACAGCAAACAAAAGCTGTTGGTGCGTGCGATTTGCACAGAGGGAAGGTGACCAGCCATCTTGTTTGGGATGTCCTGTTTTTATCAAGACGACCCAACACATGCAGGTGGATATGCTGGGCAGTGTGAGCAAGTCCACTGGTGGATGGTGTGTGTTGGTGTTGGATGATGACACGACCCGCATCATCTCAGCCATTGTGGGGCTCTCGGACATTATCGACTACGGCGTTAGCTGTACGTGGGGCACACTGTTGCAATACTCCTGCTGCTTGTGGAGTGTGTGATATGAACACACACACAAACCCCGATGCACTTTCATCATTTCCATTTTCACCACACAGTGGTGGACAACATCTCCAAGCGTCGAGAGCCATTCCCTGTCATGGCTGGTGTCTACTTTCTCAGCCCCACACAAAACAGCATCGCGCGTCTCATTGATGACTTTTCCCTGTCCTCCCAACCGCAATACAAAGAGGCCCATGTGTTTTTCTCATCCCCAGTGCATCCCGCAATGTTGAGTCACATCAAAGCATGCAGTGGGTTGGTCACAAGGCTCAAGTCTCTCAAAGAGGTGTGAGAGGATGTGTGTTGGATGGGAGGATGTGTGTAGGTGTGAGAGGATGTGTGTTGGATGGGAGGATGTGTGTAGGTGTGAGAGGATGTGCGTTGGATGGGAGGATGTGTGTAGGTGTGAGGATGTGCGTTGGATGGGAGGATGTGTGTTGGATGGTACCCATGCCATGTGATGCGTGTCTTACAATCTTGTGTGTTCTATTGTTATGCATGTGGTCTATTGATATGCAATCCTGTGTGTTTATTCTATTGATATGGTAATGCAACCCAATTACCGTGCACAAACCCGTGGGTGGGATTGCTGCACTGTATTGTTGTTGCACACAATCAACACAACACCATCACCACATGACCATCACCACAACACCATCATCACAACACAGGTCAACATGGAGTATGTTGCATTGGAGAGTCGTGTCATCACCACTGATCAAGATGCTGCATTGCAGGAGGTGTTTGGCGACGGGGTGGGATCTTCCATGTACAAGCAAGCGGTGATGACATGCGCACGACGATTGGCAACTGTGTTTGCAACACTGCGGGTATGTATGAATAGGATGTGTATTGTCCATCACGCATTCTGTATGCACCCTCACTTTCTATGCACTCACTTTCTATACACCAGTGTACCACCAGCATCCTCTCCCCTGTATAAATCCCATGTACATACACCCCATTTACATACATACCATGTACATACACCCCATGTACATACACCCCATGTACATACACCCCATGTACATACACCCCATGTATACACCCCCTCCAACCCCCCCTCCAACCCCCACCACAGGAGATGCCATCCATTCGCTACCGAGCCAATGTCCCATCCCCTGATCAACTCGACCTCGTACCCGATTCCGAACTCAGGCGCATCGTCCCGCAAACAGTAGCCAAGGAACTCTACACCATGCTGCAGGACATGCAAAAGTCAGGCAGTGTACCAGAGAGTGATACATGTGATCTCATTATCGTTGACCGTGGGTTTGACCTTGTGGCGCCGCTGATTCATGAGTGGACGTATGAGGCGATGATGTATGATTTGCTGCCGGGGGAGAGGTTGAGGGGCAAGGTGTATGTGCGTGCTGCAGAGGGGGGGGAGGCTGGTATGTGTTTTGGGGGGGTGGGGGGGAGGGAGAGGTTTGTGTGTGGTGTGGGGAGGAAGTAAAATGTTGTGCATTTCTGTGTGTGTGTGTGTGTGTGTGTGTGTGTGTGTGTGACCTGGTGTACAGTGATGTGTTCTCATACACCCAAGTCTCCTCCTCAACACACCCATCACCTCCCCCCCAAAAACTCCCCCACAGCTGCACGCCCCCTCGCCCAACGTGACCACATGCTCGACCATGCAGACAAGCTGTGGATGGCAGTACGACACCAACACTTTGGGCATGCATCCCGTGCTATTGCACAAGCAGTGGGTGAGCTACAGGACAAAGAGAAGAGGGTCAATGCACAGGGCACCGGGGGTGTAAAGCAAATGGAAACAAGTCAAATACGTCGTATGCTGCAGAGCCTTCCACAATACCAGTATGTGGTGGTGGGGTGGTGGTTGTGCGGGGTGGTTGTGGGGTGGTTGGTTGGCATGTGGTGGTATGGTGAATACAGTGATTGTGTGTGTTGTTGTTGTGCTACTTTTGTGGTGTTGTATGTGTGATGTTTTAGTGTATTTCTTCTGTGAATGCATGTGTATTTTGGTCTGTTGCTGGAAACCCTCCCCCCATTCACCCACCCCTTCACAGGGAAATGAAAACACAAGCAGGTGTGCACGTATCCATAGCCACAGAACTCAACCGCACCATAGACCGTGACCACCTCCAAGCAGTGGGCCGCCTCGAACAAGACGTCGTATTTGGGGATGGCACTGGCAAAGAGGTGACGACTTTTTTTCAAGATTACCCACAATTATCAAGTGCCACCAAGTCGCGATTGCTGGCTTGTTATTTGGCAACACACCCAGAGCGGTTGGATAATGACACAGAGCGTCAGTGGGCAACCATGGGGAAATTGACAGGTGTCTGATGATGGGTGGGGGTGGTGGGGTGATGATGGGTGCGGGTGGGTGATGATGGGTGTGATGGTTTGTGATGGGTCGTGATGTTTGTTGTAGCATTAGTATCAATATGCTACAACACACCACTGCATGCAACACCTGCTGTTTTTGTGCACACATCACACCACCACCACCATCATCATCATCATCACTGCACATCACATACTGTGGTCGCATCACGCACAGCACATGATATGCGTGCTCTGGAAAACATGGAGTATTTGTTGTGCCCAGTGTTTAGGAGGGCCAAGGGTATGGCACGACTCAAGGCAGGGCTGCAGCAGATGACTGGGAAGAAACGTGCAGTGCGCAAGGTAGATTGGGGTGTGTAGTGGTGGTATGTGTGTATCGTGTGTATTTGTCGTGGTTGGTGGTGGTTTGTAGTTGTTGTTTTGGTGGTGGTGGTGGTGGTGGTGTGCAATTGAATAACTGAAAGGATAATAAATAGCATGTGTGACTGTGTGGTGATAACGGTGGTTGTCATATCTTGCATGATGATGGTGCATGGGCATCACTATTGTACTTGGTACAATACATCATCATTATATACAAGAAATCATTGTCAGATGATGTACACCGGCACATTATCCCCCCAGGATCGTGATGGGGATGAGGTGGGGGAGACGCTGGATCTCTCACGTTTTGAGCCCCTCATGGCAGAATTGCTTGATGACCTGGTGGCTGGGAAATTGAGCCAAGGAGACTATCCCAATATTGCTGGGACTGCACCACCACCATCAACAACAAGCTCTGCAAGTATGCTGTTGATGGGATGATTGGATGATGATGGGATGATCATGGACATGGTTGTGTTTTACAGGTTGCTGCATACTTTTCAACACACCATTGCCACAAAAAACATGTACAGGTCCAGCACGAGCATCAGCATTGGGACGAGGTGGGGCTGTGTTGGGCCGAGGTGCAACTCGTGGCAATGTGTTGGGCGGGCGGGGCGCTGATGGTGGAAGTGTGTTGGGTGGGCGGGGTCGTGGGGAGCGTCCTGGGTGGGCAAGCACCAAGTCACAGATGGGTATGGGTAGCGGCAGCAGTGGTGAATTGTCACGTGCAAGCAAGGTATGTGACGATGATGTTGGATTTATGGGACCATGATGATGTGTGACACAACACCCCCCCCTCCCCCCAATAAATCACTAAAGGCCCGCAAGGTGTTTGTATTTATCTTGGGTGGTGCGGTGCGCTCAGAGGTGCGTGTGGCACATACACGAAGCCAAAAGCTAAACCGAGAGGTGGTGCTGGTGACCACATCTCTCGAGACCCCCACCACATTTATGGAAAAGCTGGCGCGCATTGGCAAGCATCGCTTTTCCGTGTGAGTTGTGTGGTTTACATATACGACATGTTGGTAAAGAAACAACGTGATGCGCATGTGCTGTTGATCAGCATGCGTTGGTGACAACCACAGCAATGCACGTAAGAAATACACGTATTGCTACAAAAACATCATTGTACAGTGTGCAGGCCAAGGTCTGACCATTTCTCAGTGCCCTTGATCATGGCTTCCAATTCATCCAGCTGCTCAGCGTCCAAGTCGTCTGTTGGTGGTACCACAGACGCAGGTAATGGTACATCATCGTCTGGCAAGGTTGCTGCAGCCCAATCATCGTCTACTATGTCGAGCAGCTGGGGATCAACCAGGCTGGTGTGATGCACCACTATGGATGCTGCCATGGTGGTCTTTGTTGAGGACAACTGTGTGCAGAATGTCTGATGAATAAGCAGGCTGATCAATGACTGATGAACAGAATGGCTGATGAACAAAATGGATGTGCAATGTAGCATTACTCCCCAACAATGAAAACTCCAGAAACAAATCACAGTGCCATCATCTTTTGAGAGTGTCACCCTCACAGACATCCAAGCAACAGCACAAACCCACCACCACCACGACGATCATGGCAGCGACACCACCCGATGTCGCGCCCATTCCTGTTACCATGCTCAGTGGATTCTTGGGTGCAGGTATGCAAGCAGCCACATGTAATGTGCTCAGACAGTTGTCAAAAGTATGTGATGATGCCTGTCAGATCTGGCGCCACCACCTGCTGATTTGTTTCCCCGCCCAGGCAAAACAACGGTACTGAGGCACTTGCTGCAAAACAATCAAGGCCTGAAAATTGGCTGTATTGTCAACGATGTGGCCTCTGTAAACATCGATGCCAAGCTTGTTCGCAACGACCAAACAAGGGCAGGCGATCCTGCCAACAGCACCACTGCAGATTTGGCAGATACAATTGAGCTACAGAATGGCTGCGTTTGTACGTGAGGTGGAGTGTCTCAATGTGAGACATTGGTGCATCATCACCTTCACACGCATCTTCACCTCAACACAGGCTGCTCCATCCAGGATGAGCTGTTTCTGTCATTCCAGCAACTCATCGACACCGCAGAACGCAAGGGCATCACTTATGACCGGTATGTATGCCACTTGCGCACCACCAACGCCCCCCCATCATCATCACCTCCCTCCCCCCACATCATCCCCACAGGATTGTCCTGGAAAACAGCGGCGTGGCAGAACCTCAAAACATCCGTGAGCAGTTTGCAGAAGCCATTGCCGATGGCCACCCACTGACCACACGCATCTACCTCAGCTCCTTTGTTACTGTGGTCGATAGTGCATGCTTTTTAAAAGACTACTCTTCCAAGACGCCACTGATGGCACGCCCTGATTTGGGAGAAGGTGGCAGCTTTCGCCCTGTCGTGGATCTGTTGGTGGAACAGATAGAATGTGCAGATTACATATTGTTGAATAAAGTTGATCAGCTGGGGGATGCCAACAAACAAGATGCGCTCGTTGCCATCATCAAGTCACTCAACTCATTGGCTACGGTATGAGTGGGTAGTGACTGTCGTAGTAGTTGGTAGTGTTAATGTAATGCTGCTTTGTTTGTCTAGGCGTTGGACAACCAGTCTTTGAACAATTGAATGTGTTTCGCGTCCCCCACACTGCAGCATGTATATGATGTGTATGCAATTACAATCACCTGTCACAATCACAACATTCTCAACTGTATGTATGCAGGTGGTGCCCTGTACATTTGGAGAGGTCTCGCTCGAGCAGGTGTTTGGGCAGAGCAGTAGCGCATTGATGGCGCAACTCAACACAGAGGGCATGCATCGTGGTGCTGTGGCTGCTGCACTGGTATGTGGTGCTAGTGGTGATGTGGTGGTGGTACCTGGAGGAGGCTGTGGTCAACATATGTGTGGTGTACTTGAGTATCTGCTATACACCATGTGGATCATCAACGTCATGCTAATTTCATTGTATATTTTCCATTGTATATTGCCATACCCCAAACACAGGGGGAGGATGGTCATGATGAACACAAGCATGAGCACCACCATCATGATGAACACAAACACACTCACGACCATGCACACGACCACCACACACACGACCACCATGGACACGACCACCACGCACACGACCACCATGCACACGACCACCATCACGCCCACACCGATCGCCAAACCACCACCGCTGCTGCTCGCTTTGGCATCAAGAGCTTTGTGTACAGACGCCGACGTCCCTTTCATCCCAAGCGCCTCCGTGAGCTGGTGTTGCGCTGGATGCCTGTGGCAACAAATGCTGCTCTGAACAAGGGGGAGGCCCCTGCAGAGGGCCCCTCTCCTATAAAGACGGTGTTGAGGAGCAAGGGGTTTGTGTGGATGGCGTCGGGACATGCGACTGCGTTTTATTGGAGTCATGCTGGTCAACATTTTGAGATACGTGATGAAGGTGTGTGGTGTTTTTTGGGGGGCTTGTGGGCTGTATATGGTGTGTGTGGGGGGTGGTGGTGGGGGGGCTTATGTTGATGGTGGTGTACGTGTGTGTGTGTATGTGTATATACCTATTCATGTGCACAACATATACCCGTGTGTTTATATACACAATACATACACAAACACACCTTGAACAAAAAACACACCTCACACAAACACAACTCACACAAACATACCCTACACAAACACACCTTCACACAATCAAACACACCTCACACAGGTGACTGGTGGGCAGCTGTGCCTGATGAAGATTGGCCTGCACATGATGTACAACGATCTGTTATATTTGCAGATTGGGATGGTGTGTATGGGGACAGGCGACAGGAGATTGTGTTTATTGGGACTGGCATGGACGAGGTGTGTGGGGCCGTATATGGTGTACATGGTGTATATGATTATCATATATTATATATTTATTCAGTATTGGTGGCTGTGTGTATTGGTTGTTGTGTGTATTGGTGCACATACTCGGGGGCTTGTATACTGGTGCTTGCATTGTTGTATGTATATGGTGCTTGTGCTGTTGTGCCCGCATGTGAACCCCCCCCATTCCAGCCCACCCCCCCCATTCCAACACCCCCCCTTACCACCCACCCGTCACCCACCCACCCCCCTTCACCCCCCCCCTTCCCCATTTTCAGGCAGCAATCACATCACAGCTGGACACAGCAATCCTGGATGATCAAGAATTTGCACAGTACCAAGCAGCATTTGCAAGTAACCCAGACCCCACACACCCTGGAGCACCTACTGCTGAGCTCACGTAATGGGGGAATGACGGTGGGGAAAAGACAAGGAGTATGTAATTGTGATGCCCCTGGCTCCCCATATAAGTACTGCATTGAGATTGTATTTATTTCACATGAACATTTTTCTGGTGCATGCTTTGCTGGTTACTATACACAAGATGATGAAGAAACAATCACACACAACAGGCGTCAGTGACAACACTCATACGCAGCAACAAGAAAATACACAGTGTAATACACAATGTGATACACAATACACTGCCACAATACTCATCAATACACAACATCAACCTCATGCACACAACATCAATATCATGCACCCTTTTTCGCTGCCCAACCCCCACCCCCACCCTCCCCCACCCCCTCCCCCACCCCCACCCGGGACAGCTGGACCTGCAATGCATCAAAGCTCGCAAGCAATCTATCATATTCATTCTCCAACCCCCGAGCCTGACTCTTTAACGCAGCTGCATTTGCTTCTGCTGCGTTTTTTGCTTTTACTGCAGCGTCTGTTGATATTTGAAGCTGGGCTACCTGCTGTTCGAGTGCTGTGCACTTTGCTGCGAGCGCGTTGTCACCCTGCTGTTTTGTGCTGGTGTTGGTGTCAAGGGTAGTGGTGCTTGTGAGGCGGTCGTACTCTTGCCGTAAACCAGCCACCTGTGCGTGAATGTGAGTGTATGTGTGTGTATGTGGATGTGAGTGTGTAACCCTACAAAAACACACTTATAACATAACATAACAACCAAACCATAGAAAAACCAAATGCTCACCTCTAAAACAACAACAAAAGCACCTACCTGTTTTAATAAAGCAGCTTCACTGAGACGTTTGCGATCCACCTCACCCATCAATGTACCCAGGCGACGCAACACAAAGAGCAACAGGAGGATGGAGAGGATGAGCACACCTGCAAGTGTTGTGCGTGCTTCCTGCTCACTGTTTGTTTGTGATGGTGTGTGGGATGGTAGTGTGCACGCTTGCGTGCTGCTATTGTGTGTGCTGTTAATCTTCTACAAAAGAGTGGTCTGTTGCAATGTGTTGCCATGCCATGCGTCCGCCCATAAATACACCACCGACATACTTGCGCTCCTTGGTGTGCTCTACACCAGACAACATAGACATTTCCACTATGGGACTTGCCAGCAAGAGCGTCAAGACTGCACAGAGGGTGTACAGCACCAGGCTCCCATGTGGTGTCCGACTCACGCGTGCAAGCGCGATAGCAGGGCTACACAACGGTCGTGGTGCTAGTAGGAGCAACGCTACAAATGTCAAACATGCATACACAATGAGCAGCGGAACTGCCAAACCGGCTGAGACCATTGTGGTTGGTTAAGTTGAGAGATTTGTTAGGAATGATGATCAGGATCAGATCGTGTGTGCATTCTGCTGCGGTGCACGCTTTCTCTGCTAGTATCACTGTCTTATTGATATGTTGGTATTCTATACGCACTTGACATTCTGCTTTACTTGTGTTTATGAATGAGACAATGCAGACACCCTTCACACTCACAGCTCACCACCCTCATCACAACACACAACCACCCTCAACTCAAATCCACAGCAGTGAGCTGCTGCCGTGTGTTGAGCGGTGACCGTGGTGACAACCACAACCTCAACCAGTTGACAACAAGACGATTGGCCTGAAACATAGTGATACACAACCACACCGCCAACAGCCCATCCATACGCCCTGACATCACCCAAGACGCCGTCCCCACGACCCCTGCATTCACCACATACGTCCCCAGCAGAAACCACAAGTCACGCCCAGCCAAAAGCATCCCCTCTGTTGCCATGGACGAGAGCTGCACGAGCAGCGCACTCCCCATGGCCAACGCAATCCCAGCAATCCGAGCAATCACGGCATGATCGTTTGTAAACACCCCCGGCACACCCAACACCACCGCTGCAGCACCAGCAGCATTGAGCACCCCCACCACCACCCCCACCACAGCGAGTCGCCTCGCTATAGACCATGCAGCACGTGGGCGCCCCACAGCAGCAGGGAGAAAGGTTTGTGCAGCTTGGGACACTGCATCCCCAAACACTGCGAAGAAAATAAACACGGAAAATGTCACATGATGGGCTGCGGATGCTACTTGGCCTAGGGAGCTCGCCAGGGAGGTGAGTACCTGTGTGAGTGGGTGTGCTTGTTTGTTTTGTGCGTGAATGTATATACCAATGCATGTACACACATGGCATGTACACACATGGCATGTACACACCAACAAGGCATACTGCGCGTTGATGGATGCAACAAACAAGCAATAAAAAACAACAAAATACCAAGCGCAATCACAGGCATACCCCATAGGTGGTGGTCTTTGCCAGCAGCACCCCCCCCACTGGCCCAGCATATCGACAAAACTTGACAAACCCCCTCAGCGTGGGCAACCGCCACCGTATGCGCATCACCCAGCCCTGCACCAACGAGGGGCCCTGTTGGGGCCCTGCTACAAGCGAGCGGTAGAGCAGCGCAGCGGTGATGACTTGCGCAAACACAGTTGCGGCTGCTGCACCTGTGACACCCCATCCCAATACATTGACCAGGAACACGTCTCCCAGAAAATTACCCACCCCAGCCACTGTGGCAGCTAAAAGGGGTATGTAGGGGTACTGTGCTGCAAGGAAGAAGGCTTGCAAGGTGTGAATGGCCAGGCCAAAGGGGAAGCCTAGGGCACTGGGGGTGTGTTTTGGGGGAGGGTGTGGTGTGTGTGGTGTGATGTGTGGTGTGGTGTGGGTATGGTGTGGGTGTGGGGACGACCAGCACCTCCTCCTCGGCAAGCATACCCAACAGTCACATAGTTTATACTACAAATACAACATACCCAACAGGCACGTATATGCACCATACACACCCAACATGTACTACATACACAACATACACCAAGACATACAACACACCCAACACGTACAACATATACAACACATACACCCACGACATACAGTCCATACACCCCACATACACAACCACGATATACCCCCCCCCCATACCGGGTGGTTACATATGCAACAGCAGGTCCAACCAAGGGTGACTCAACCCCCACTATACGATGCAGCATGCCAGGTGCCCCCCAGTAAAACACCCCCCCCACTACACTACCCAGGAGCAAGGAGATGATGAGGGCATCAGAGACGATGATGGTGGCTCCATGGTGATCGTGTTTTGAAAATGCAATTGCGAGCATGTTGGTGGTTGCCATTGCCTGTGTGATGTGGAGTGTGTAGGTTGTTGGTAGTAGGTTGAGGTAGTAGTTGTTGTGAGTTGTTTTCAGTTGTTTTCAGTTGTTTTCAGTTGTTTTCAATCAAGTAGATCTCCCCTCATCACACACCTACACTACCCTGACCACACACACACCCCACCACACATCAACTCTCAACACCCCACATCACCCCACATCACCCCACATCACCCCACATCACCCCACATTGCCCCACATCACCTCACCATACATCACCTCACAACACACACACACACACCAAGAATGACAAGCAATAGCTGGTGTAGTCAATGAGCATGGTGCCTGGCCCCAATGCAGCTAGTTCAACAGCACTTTGACTACCTACAACAGCAGTGTCAATGAGAGAAAGAATAGGTCCAATCAACCATATAGCTGTGAGAGGAGTGTGTAGGTGAGGGGTGTGTGTTGGTGGGAGGGGTGTGTGTAGGTGGGAGGGGTGTAATGGGTCGGCTCAGTGTAAGTGTGTGTACATGGAGGGGTGTATGCATGGGTAGGTGCATGGTCGATGAGATAGGTGGTGTATTTGACAAGGAAAAGATACGCTTGACAATCCCTGTGCATGGTCAACATAATGCAGAACCACACAATATGCCCACAACATACACACAAACATACACACAATACACACACAACATTAACATAATATAATATACACGCAACACACACACAACATACACCCCACATACACCCCACATACCGAGTGTGGGAAGCAAAAATGCAGCCAATTGCATCAAGTTGATGTCACCAACAGTGCTGCTGGGGGAGGCAAGCCCACCCTTGTCACTGGTGGGTGCATAATCTACCGACTCCAATGCCACAGGTTCAGACAGAGGCAGCACAAGCAACGTATCGGGGGGGGCAGTAGTTTCTGATGTGGTGATGTTTGGGTCTGTACTGCCAGTGGTCTCAGCAGGATCATTGAGCACCACTGGTGGGTTGCTGCTGGGCAATGGGGTGCATGGACGATGCGCCAATGGTCTGCCCCGTGACGTGGATTGGAATGGTTTGCTTGCTCTGTAGTATAGTCTTGTATTGCATATTGATTTGTGCAGGGTAGTTGAGGTGTAAATGTACATGGTGTGCTTGTGAGGCTGATGGTGCTGCAAGGTGATTGTGTGGTGGGATGGCTGCTGTAGCTGCTTACATTTCTTGAATCCGGTTCGCAATCATGATATGGGATTCGATATGCAGAAAGTACACACGAAAACACCGTGTTGAACAATATTAACACCGCCCAACTATGTGTGGTCAAACGACTCTATTCTCCACGACACGCCACCAAGCAATGCGCAGGGCACTTGTTAGTTGCTTGTATCAGCATTGCAAGAGCATTTGTGGCAATATGAGGCATCCCTATGTATCACAGCTATCAAAACCACCAATCACAACAGCATCAGCAACGCATACACCCCTGTACACGCCACTACAACGCACGTTGGTGCCTTGTATATTACCTCAACCTATTCAAACTAGACATGTTGCATCATGTAGATCAATTCATAGCATACCCCGCACATTCCCCCATCCCTCCCGCCTGGTGTCCACACACATCACTGCAGCCACACCCGCACAAGACACACCACCAGCAGCACAGCTACAGCCATCTGATGTACAAGTCATACTGGACGTATCAATTGAGGGCAAGCAGCAAGCTGTTTCACGGTATGTTCCCCACATGCACGGTGTGTGTGTGTGTTTGCCAACCATGCTCATGCTGTGTATGGATGATGCTTGTCCATGTAGTAGCACTATACAACACACGCATCACCACACCCAACATCACCACACCCAACTCAGGAATGAGTTGGATTCCCTTGCCAAACAGTTGCAGCAGGATTGTGTTGCGATTACACAACATGCTGTGCATGGGGTGTGGTTGGAGCAGGTGGCACTTGCACAGGAAGATGGGCAACCACCACCACCATTGCCACGTATGTCGTGTGTCTGCGTGTTGTGTGTGTATGTGGTGTTTGTGTAAGCCTACATTGTACGATGTCCCTCATTGACCTGTGAAACAAACACAGACAAAAAAACACTGGTCCAACAGAATGCATGTGTCCACTCCACCCACCCCCACCCGCACCCCCACCCCCACCCATACCCCCACCCATACCCCCACCCATACACCCCCACCCTCACCCACATACAGGTCCAACAGAATGGGGTCTCATGCTCACCAGTGATGATGACATTGCCCAGCTGAACAAGGAATGGAGGGGCAAGGAGGGCCCCACTGATGTGCTGTCCTTTGCCCTTGATGAGGATGATGAGGGGGATGCTGCGGATATACAGAGGATGATTGAAGAGGGGGAACTGATGGAAGGGTGGGAGGAGGGGGAAGAGGAGGAAGGTGAAGAGGAGGAGGAGGAAGAGGACGAGGAGGAGGAGGAGGAAGAGGAGGAGGAAGAAAAAGGGATGGGCAATGAGGAGGAGGAAGATGAGGAGGAGGAGCAGAGTGACAGTGATATGGAGACGTTTGAGGGGGTATGTGTCTGTGCCTTCACACAGCATTACATACTTCTGTACAATACACACACATGTACAATACGCACACGTACACACATATTTACAATATGCACAAACATCTGTACAACAATCCCCCCACCCCCCCCCACACACGTGTACAATATACAAACATATATGTACAACACACAATACCCCCACACAATCTCCCCAGGGGTACCCTAATGCATTGTTAGGTGATGTGTTCATTAGTGTAGACACTGCTGCCCGTCAAGCACAGGAACGAGGGTATGTGTAGTCACTGCATGGCATACCTGCAATGTGCATACTGTTCTTGATCTCACACATAATGTTTTGAGTCACACACAGAGCAGCAGTCATACATCCTGTCCTGTCCACATATATATACCACATACATATACCACATACATATACCACATATATGTACCTCATATATGTGTCCACATGTATGCAATACCCACAGGCACTCATTGCTTACTGAATTACGCATTTTAGCAATTCATGGCCTACTACATCTGCTGGGGTATGACCACGAAACAGATGCACAGGATGCAGAGGACATGGCAGCTGAGGAACGACGTATTTTGGCTGTGTTGGGATGGGCACAGGATGCATGTGGGCTGATTGATGCTGCTGGGAATAGTAGTAGCAGTGAGGATGATGATGGTGTAGCAGCAATACACACAAATAATTATCAAATGGACACCTCGAGTTCAGCAGGTGCTGTGGTGCAGGATACTGTGGTGCAAAACTTGGCACAGCGCAAGGGAGGTCGTAAACGTGACATACGACTGGTAGCCATTGACATGGTATGCTGTGTTGTCCATGCTGTATCCATGCCCCACACCATGTTGCCAATGTACATAATGTGCATACTCCTAATGTGCATACTCCCATACCGTCCACCCCTCCCCCCTTTCACCCCCCCCCCAAGGATGGCACACTGCTCAACTCCAGCAGCACCATCCTCCCCTCCTCTGTAGCAGCCATCAATGCTGCCCTAGCTGCAGGCGTCTCCATCATCCTGGCCACAGGCAAGGCACGCCCCGCCGCCATGGAGGCAGTGCGCCGAGTGGGGTTGGAAGGTCCCGGGAAGCTGGTGCATGCCCAGGGCCCCGGCATATTTTTACAGGGCCTTGCCGTCCACGGTTCAGAAGGGCAATTGCTCAAGACAGCCAATTTACCCAGGAAGGCGGTGGTGACGGCTATGACATGGGCAGCGGAGAATAGGGTGCCATGTTGTGCGTTTTTGGGGGACCGGTGTGTGACGTTAAAGCAGGGGCCTGAGTTGAGGCAGCTGCATGCGACGTATTATGAGCCATTGGCGGCAGAGGTGGGGGATGTGGAGGCTGTGCTGCAAGAGGGGGAGGTGAAAAAGGTAGGTACACCCTTGGGTGGATTGGGGATACATGTATACATACACACACACACACAATGTATATATATATATATATATATACACACACAGTTGCTCATGATGACCCATCCTGCACGTGTCGAGGAGATTCTTGTGCCCTATTGGACGGTATGTTGTTGTTGTTGTTGTTGTTGTTGTTGTTGTTGTTGTTGTTGTTGTTGTTGTTGTAACCCATGTGTACTACCTGGTCCCTGCGCTCACCAATCATCACCTCCAAAACAACAACAACAGAAAGCAGCCCCTGCGTTGGGTGCAGCACCACTGCAAGCAGTGCCCGACATGTTGGAGCTGGTGCCCATGGGTACTGACAAATGGGTTGGTGCGCAGGTGTTGCTAGAGCACATGCAGCTGCCTGCCGATGCAATGATGGCGATTGGTGATGGTGGCAACGATTTTCATTTGGTGGCAAATGCAGGGCTTGGGGTGGCTATGGGGAATGCAGTGCATGATGTCAAGAGTGTCGCTGATTTCGTGGTGTCGGGACATGACGAGGATGGGGTGGCCGAGGCGCTTGAACGCTTTGTCCTGTGAGATGTTCCGACCGTGCGCAGGATCGGCTACCACGCAGCTACAATATCACGTACACCTGACATAAAATGCCACCTTACCCATGGCTTCAACTTTGGCTGCGTCCGTCGGTTGGACCAGTTGCGTCGCGCCTGCAGACCCTACAGTTCGCTTGCAAATAATCCCCCGCGCCTGTAATGGAATGTGAATAGACGAAGTTGATCGTTTAGCTTAAAATGGACGCCAACGAGGGGACAACCATTATACTTTACCAACCATCTCTTGCAACCATCTGTTGCAACCATCCTCTGCAACTACCAGCCTTTCTGCATCATCATGTTTCGAAAATGGCTATTCATGCTCGTCGCCTTTGTTATTGCAATGGCCTGCGCTACTCATGGCGCACGAATGCTCCAAGGTACTGGTCAACACTCGGTCAACACCATCCTGGTGTATACATCGATACATCTCACCCCATCCCCACCACAGAACCAGCCCCACCCCCTCCAACACCCCCTGCCAAGCAGCCCATCATCTTTCTGCGCCCAGCCAACGTGGATGCAGGTGAAGTCCTTGCTTCATGGGATGACAGGGGCTCCGGTGCCCCCAGGGACATTGGTAGCTGGAACGCTGTCAACGTTGTCACCCCCAAGCTCCCTTTTCGTCCCCTTGGCTCCTTGGTATGCATCGATGTGTGGTCGCACACAGTTGTGTGTAGAGTAGTAGCATGCAATATCACGCCCCACTCCCATCCCCCAACCCTCCACACACACACACACACACCACACAGGCCGCCAACCAGTTTCGCAATGTACGAGAGGCTCTTGCGTATCAAACCTACTACCTGGCTGCACCTGGTACCCCTGGTGTACTTGGCTCTGTTGTGGACTGGGTCAATGTGTATGACAATACGGTACGTGATGTGTGGACCCATCTTGCAAGGGTGTTGGGTTTTTTTATATAGTGTTGTGTATAGTGTTGTGTGTTGTGTATGTTGAGTATTTTGTGTGCTGCATTGGCTACATATTCCTGTTGTGTGCATGATTTCCCATATGTCATCGCACCCCTTTTCCTTGCCTCACCCCTTTTTCTCGTCTCACCCATTGTCCTCACCCAATACAAACACCACCAACAGGGTTCAGGTGCTGACAAAGCAGGCAGCATATGGCGCCCCGTGGCAACTGAGGGGTATACCAGTATTGGTGACTTTGTTGCACTGGGCCGTGGCAAACCCGCAACCAACCTTATGTACACAGTAGCTAACGGTATGGTGTGTGTGTGCATGTGAACAACAATGATATTTCATTTGTTTGCAAGTTTGCATTCTAATCCCACAGCATACATACCCACAGCATACATTAACCACATGTATATAAACCACATGTACAAAACTCACATGTATGCAATCTCTTCTCACAATGCATTTTCTTCCCCAACAACACAGAGTGCGTGGTGCCCTGTCAACAAGCAAACCAGCTGATTTATGATGACAGGAAATCTGGTGCTGCACGTGACGTGTCTGTGTGGACTGTGGGTGTGTCACAGCTGGGCATCCCAAGCCCTGACAACTATGGTATGCCAAGTGTAGGTTTGTTTATGTTTATGTATACCAAATGTGGGTGTGTGCATGTTTATGTATATGTATGTGTGCACAGAGGTGCTTCTGTTTTGTATGTGTGTGGATAATGGTACTTAAGGCATGCACACGCATATGCCTCAAACACAACAATCAATGTATACACACACCACCCTCTCTCACACCACTTTCTCTCACCCCACCCCTCTCTCTCCCACTCATTCAGGTACATGCCGTGCCCAGGGCAACTACCTCCCCCTTGACAGTGCACTGAATTTGTGCCTCAAGCCAGCATGTGCCAAGACTATTCAGCTCAACGACTTTGAGCTTGCTTCCATCAAGTATGACATGTCTTCCATTGACCCCACCAAGAGCACTGCAGATTTGTTTCACTCCTCGGTATGCTTGATGTGTGTGGGGAGTGGGGGTTGATGATGGTGATATGCATGTGTGTCCTGATGATGTGTCATGCATGTGTGTTGATGACAAGAGTTGGTGATGAATGGGCAGTATACACCATATACCCCCCTTGTTGCCCCAACCACCCTCTCATAAACACCCGCTCACCCCCCACCCCAACCCCCCACCCACAGGAACTCATCAACCCCTCACCTGCCACCCTCACCCAAACCGTCAGCGGCAGCAAGTCCACCACCCGTGCCGTCACCATGTCCTTCACCAACACTGTCACCAACAGCTTTACCATTGCTGAAAAGGTGACTGTCAAGGCCGGCATCCCCTCTGTTGCTGATGTCAGCAGTGAGACACAAGTGACTGATGGGTTTACCTTTCAATTTGCAGTGTCCAGCTCTGCCAGCACGTCTGTGCAGAAGACGCTGACTCAGACTATCGCGGTGAATGTGCCTGCATTTACCCACATCAAGGTGTCTATGTTGTTGGCTAGTCAAGAGGATGTGACCATTCCATTTACTGCCACGGTATGTTGGTGTGTGGGGGGGGTTGTTTGGGGGGCGCTTTTGTATGGGGTGGGTGTATGCACATGCATGGATGTCTGTGTATTTTTCATACTTGTATTCTAGACTCATTCACACACCCACACCCACACCCACACCCACACATCCCCACATAGATGTACAGCAGTGCTCACGACTGGATCAAGCGCACCGATGCAGTGACTGAGCAAGACCTCGCCGACATCCTACACGCCACTGGCTTCAACGGCCGCATCCTGGGCTTCAACGCCGCCAACAACACCCTGCTCATTGAAAACCACGGTGTCCTCAAGGCTGCGGTCGCCACCTCTGTCAATGTGCAGCTCACCTGTGTGCCTGTGCCTGGGTTTGAGGACAAGTGCCCCCAGCAGCTGGCAGTCACGGCCATGCCCGAGGAGGGCAGCACGGATGCACCCAAGGAGATGATGGCACAACAGGTCAAGCCTGCGCTCAAGAGTGCTGGGGGTGATGCTGGGAATACAAGTGGTGAGGTGCATTACGCCGTGCGCCTCAGGCAATGGAAGAGTGCATGAAGAGGAGGGGGAGGAGGGGTGTGAGTGAGCCCGGGCAAGTTTGTGAGTTCCATTGCACCTTTGTGCACCATTGCACCTTTGTGCACCATTGCACCTTTGTGCACCATCTCAAGCTTTTTTGTTTTTGTATTGTTGCAACATTGTGTAACACATTAAACTTGTACAACCATGTCCATCCCAGTGTATCAGGTGTGTTTTCCAGTTGAAACATCTTGCATGCATCCTTATGTTTGACCAACCATTTCACATCACAGGTGGACGCTTTTGCGTCGAAACCATTTGCAGGAAACCCGGCAGCGGTTTGCTTTGTTGATGAACATGTAGCATCGACCATGTCGGACGAGATCAGGTGAGCAGCATGCAGGGCCGGATGGCATACCCCACATGGTATCACCACAGTATACTCATCAACCCAGGCAATCCATTGCTGCTGAGATGAATCTCAGTGAAACAGCATTCCTGCAGCTCCCTGATGGACAGACCGGTGGTTCCTTTGTAGCATCACCATCCTACAATCTGCGCTGGTTCACACCCGCCATGGAAGTGCCCCTGTGTGGCCATGCAACCCTTGCTGCTGCAGCTGCACTCTTTCATGGTATGTGCTACTATTTTCATTATTCCTCACAAGTATCTTGACCCTATGAGGATGCATAGCCTTCATTGCTTTTACCCCACATACCCAGCAACACCCCCACCCACCTACCCCAACACGCACCTACCCCAACACCCTCACACAGCGGGCAACCCATCACCATCCCTAACATTTCACACCAAGAGTGGTGATCTGTATGTCATACGCAACAATAATAATACACTGTCTATGAAGCTCCCAGTGTTACCAGCAAGCCCCCAAGTGCCACCTGCACTTGCTGATGCCCTGCCTGCCCTCACCAAGGTGCTGTGAATTGTATATGTTTGTACTTGTATTTGTTTGTTTGTTTGTGTGTGTGAAGTGAGATAGCGGCTGCTTGCATATTCATCTGTAGATGTCCATACGAGTTACGCTTGCTTGCTTGTTTGCTCCCTATCCACACGTTCCAAATCACCCACCCACTCCACATCCACTCCCCCACAGGCCCTCGTGGGTGACCTCCCAGTTGCAGCAGTACAATTTCAACCCGACCTACGATACATCATGGTTGTCCTTGCCAACAACACCACTACTCCCTCAACCACCATACAGCCACTCACCACCACCACCACTACCAATGAAACAAGTATGAGCACTGTTCTTCAAGCCCTCCCTGTGCCCAGCACCACTGATCTACTCACAGCAGTGCCTAGGCATGCAGACTCTGGCACACAACTGCTCGTGGGAGCCATTGTGACAACGTCCGACCATTGTCATACATTATTACAGGAGGGTGTGTCTGACATAGGTAATGGTACATGGCACACACACACACACACACACACACACACACACACACACACACACACACACACACAACAATACATAGTGTATTGTTTGCTGCATACAATACAGAACTCCACTGTACGCAGCACTGAATACAAAACACACAACACACACCATCATCACAGGGAACACCACCCCTGCACCATCACCCCATTTTGTTTCACGCTTTTTTGCCCCCTGGGCTGGAATTGAGGAGGACCCTGTCACAGGCTCAGCACACAGCGTGCTGGGTCCGTATTGGGGGGGGGTGCTGGGCAGGACACACATGCATGCAGTGCAGTGTAGCCCACGACGGGGGGCAATGGATGTGGATGTGCAGGATGATGGGGTGGTGTTGACGTCACATGCAGTGGTGGTGATGCAGGGTGCGCTGCTGATTGGGTAACTGAGATGTTTGTATACAACGAGATAATGCAGTATTCTGCACGTTGTGTTACCTCAACCATTCCTCAACTGTTGTGTAAAAGTACAGCAACAACAACTACCACACGTGCAACACTGGTTGTCATCACAACAGCGCCCTTACACACGAGCATCCACGTTGGCAGCGTGTGCGATCAAATCCACTACACGTTTGCTGTATCCCCACTGTGTATGTGTTGATGTATGTTGATATTTGTGTGTGTGTTTGTGTGTGTGTGTGTGTGTTGCATTTTCATGCTGATCATGCATACAAATCAACCCCCACCTACCCATGTCCTATGCATATAAACAACATCCTCAACAACCCATCCAAAACCCATTCCAAGAAAACGACCCACTCATCTTCGTACCTCATTGTCATACCACGACACCAGCTTGACAAATGTGGGTGTGAGCTGAATACCAGCCTTGGCATCAAAGATGGAGGAGTGGGCATCACTGGTAAAGTCACTGGACACCACATCCTCCTCAGTGTAGCCAAGCACACCCTTGAGCTCACCTGTGTGGTTGTGTTTGGGGTGGTTTTGTGCAGCATGCCGACGATGGAGTATGATGATACCAAAAGACAATGATAGCAAAAGACAATATTCATGATGTGCAAACCATATAGTATCACATAACACCACCCAGTATCACATAACACCACCCAGTATCACATACACCACCCAGTATCACAGACTCCAAATCTCTCCCCCCCCCCCCCCCCCCACCCCC
>VFQP010002061.1_pt1 | contig 23758 bp, 26 predicted proteins | sample 3512351 | NCBI WGS metagenome assembly VFQP01 (sample SAMN10412372, study PRJNA504923) | tailings metagenome | isolation source: Relicate 1 Philex TSF1 revegetated site | place: Philippines: Tuba, Benguet | collected 2017-08-29
CGGCGGACTTCAGCCAGGCGGTGGCGGACCTGCAGCACATGGGCGTCGTGCGGCCCACCAAGCGCAGGCGCGAGCAGAGCATGCAGGCCGTGCTGCCCTGAATGAGAGATGTTGACTACGACGGGTTGACTGCCGTGGAAGCAGGAGAGAGAGCAGCACCAGCGGCAGCGCTTTTGCCGCACGGCTTCCTGTGTGCGCGCGCGGGTCCCTGCGCTCGCCCAGCCCAGCTCGGAGTCGTGTATCCCCTGAGGCGTCCCGAGAGAAAAGCGGAGGAGGCCTCCTGTGCTGCGCCACTGACAGCACGAGCGGCACTTGGCTGGAACCGCTGTTCAGCTAGGCAGGAGCACCCGCCGTCCCGCTCGCGCGCGCTTGGCGCTTGGAGATGCCAAGTGACTGCCCGGCCAGCAGGACGCGCTGCTGACACAGGTGAGCACCCGAGGAGCGACAATGGGTGCACCACAAAGCCGTGGCAGCCTGTCGCCACGGCTCGGGCGAGAATCCTGCGCAAAGTCCCCAGTGGCCCAACCACCCGTCGGCCCCAGAGCGCCCGTCGAAGGGGTGCAGAGGCGCTGCAGCCTCAGTTTGCTCGACTTGTGGCGTTGGCAGCTCGTGCGTCCACTCTACGGGGTGCCCTGGGGTCCTGGAGGTGATGCCGCCGTACCTCTGTGCCGCTTCGCAGGGACGTCAAGGAGCGAGCACAGCTCTTAAGAGGAGAGCGCAGCACCTCACAGAGGAAGTAGCGATGGGTTGCGGCAGCAGCACCGCGACGAGCCCCGTGCCCGGCGGCAAGGCGGAGGAGAAGGGCGGCAAGGCGCACGGCAAGGGCGACGGCAAGGGAACAGAGACGGCCGCCAAGGTGCTCGTCCTCGACGAGACGCGAGATGGTGAGGAGCTCGGCCTTTGTCGCTGCCCTCGTGCTCTGATTCGCGCGGCCGGCGCGCGCGGCCTGTGCGGGATGCTGGCAGCAGGAAGCGTGGGCCCTGCATGACCGTGCGTGTGCAACAACCTGTGCACCTGCAGTGCGCGAGTTCTACACGTTCGACAAGGTGCTGGGCAAGGGCAACTTTGGCGTGGTGCACCTGGTGTTTGACAAGAAGTCGGGCGAGCGGCTGGCGTGCAAGAGCATCAGCAAGCGCAAGATGACCACCGCCGACGACATCGAGGACGTCAAGCGCGAGATCCAGATCTTGCTGCACCTCAGCGGGCACCCCAACGTGGTGCAGATAAAGGGCGCGTTCGAGGACAAGGTGCGCCCGGGTGCTGCGCCGTGCTGCAGGTGTCTGGTTGGGAGGATGCAAGCGCTAGTGGTGGGCATGCCATCAAACAGGGGCTGATCTCGCGTGCCTGTGGGGGCGCGCAGAGCTACATCCACCTGGTGCTCGAGTGCTGCGAGGGCGGCGAGCTGTTTGACCGCATCGCCGAAAAGGGCCACGTGAGCGAAAAGGCGGCCGCCGAGCTCATGCGCACCATTGTCAGCGTGGTCAACCACTGCCACTCCATGAACGTGATCCACCGCGACCTCAAGCCCGAGAACTTTTTGCTCACGTCCAAGAAGCCCGACGCCAAGCTCAAGGTATGCGCGCGAGCACCTCTCGGCCGCAGCCCAAGAGCAGGACATGGCTCCCCCGCTGCGCGTGTGTGCTCAGCCACGTGGGCTGGGAGGGGGAGAGGAGGAAAGGCTCTACCACCTCGACATACCTAGCGCTGCCCGCCTGCCCACACGTGCAGGCCACTGACTTTGGGCTGAGCCGCTTCTTCAAGGAGGGGCAGGTGCTGGACGAGATCGTCGGCTCGCCGTTCTACGTGGCACCCGAGGTGCTGCGCCGGTCGTACGGCAAGGAGGCAGACATTTGGTCGTGCGGCGTCATCATGTACATCCTGCTGTGCGGGTGGCCGCCCTTCCACGGCGAGAGCACGCAGCAGATCTTCAAGCACATCATGTCACAGGTGCGGGCCCCTAGTGTGCACGTGGCGGTGGCGCGGCCGCACCGAGCGGCACGAGGGCACATGTGGGGTGCTCACAACCGCCAACGCACGCGCACCGTCGCCTCTCTCCTTTCCCGCGCGTGCAGCCCTTGGACCTCAAGTCGGACCCCTGGCCCAAGATCAGCGACGCGGCCAAGGACTGCGTGCGCCGCATGCTGGCGCGCGACCCACGCAAGCGGCTGACGGCCGAGCAGGTGCTCAACCACCCGTGGATGAAGGAGAACGGCGTGGCGACCGACATTGTCATCCCCGAGGTGCTCACGCGCATGAGGCAGTTCACGCAGATGAACAAGCTCAAGAAGGAGGCGCTCAAGGTGAGGCGGGGCCTCTCTCTTTTGGAAGCTGGGTTTTTCGGTGGCCTCGCAGGCGTCCAGCGCGGCTGCTCGCTTGCCGAGGTTGACGGCGGCGCGCTGCGCGTGCATTGGCGGCACATGTGCAGGTGTTTGCGCGCAAGCTGCCCGCCAATGAGCTGGCGGGCCTCAGAGAGATGTTTGAGGCGATCGACACGGACGGCAGCGGCACCATCAGCGTGGACGAGCTGCGGGAGGGCCTCCGGAAAAAGGGCACGCTGCTGGCGCTGCAGGTGCGGGCAGGGGGGGCCAGGCTAGGCCTGCGTGGTGGCACCATGAGCGGCGTGGTGCGGATGCCTCACGTGGCGTGGCGCGGCCCTGTGCTGTCGCAGGAGGTGCGTGACATCATGGACAACATCGACGTCAACGGCAACAGCCGCATCGACTACGAAGGTGCGTCCCTCGGCCCGCCTGGCCCTGTTGAGGTGCCACGAGCCCGGCTTCGCCTGGCAGGTGCTTGCGCTCACCTTGGATCTCGGCACTTGTGCCCGCCGCAGAGTTCCTGGCCGCCACGCTGCACCTGAGCAAGCTCAACCGCGAGGAGAACATGATGGCGGCGTTCAAGCACTTTGACAAGGACGACTCGGGCTTCATCACCCAGGCCGAGATCCTGGTGAGGTCTGGCTAGAGCGGATGCCTGCGTGCCTGAGCCGCCTGCTGGCCGCACGCGCGCTGAGCATGCTTTGCGCGCCTCCCCCCCTGGTGCACTGCGCAGACGGCGCTCAAGGAGGTGGGCGAGGAGCCCGACCCCGAGGAGGTGGCCGCCATCATCCGCGCCGTGGACAAGAATGGGGATGGGACCATCGACTACGAGGAGTTCTGCGTCATGTGAGTTGCTGTTTGGGGGTGAAGACCTGTGGTACGCGTGGCCGCCGCGCAGCAGGGCACTCGTTCACCAGTTTGCCCACGCTGCTCTTGCACCATGCGACGTCGCGCAGGATGCGCAACAACGACGCCCAGATACTGCGCGACGCCACGCACGCCATCAAGAGCAAGATTGTGGTGCAGCCCAAGATCACGCAGTCGTTCGCCGCCACCCTGCACAAGCCCATGCCAGACGAGGACGACGACTACGTCAAGTAGGAGGAGCCCAAGCACTGCACCGTCGCCTGGGGCAGCAAGTGCACCACAGCAGGCCCCCCCTCCCCACCAACTCAACACCACACCCCGCTCGGAAACAGGCAACGCTCCCCGCATGGTGCCAGCGTGGACATGCTGCGCGCCTGGCCCCTCCACCGCTTTCATCGCCAACGCCGAGGCTTGAGAAACCTTGACTCCGACAGCGCTTCCGGCCGTGCGTCCCCTGCATGGCCTTCTTCTGGGCGCAGCTCCCGCTCCTCCCTGGCAAGTCAAATGAATAATGGCTGAGAGAAGAGATGAATCCCTGACGGTAGCGGACGCCTCCCACGCGCACACACCCCACGCGCAGCACGCGAGCGGTCTAGAGCGTGTCGTCCGCGCCAGCCATGATGCTGAGGAACTCGGCCTCGCTGATGCAGCCGTCCTTGTCCACGTCGAACTCGGCCACCATTGCGTGCAGCTCGTCCTCGCCCACGTCCACCTCCAGAGACTTGCACACCTGCGGCGCGCGGCCTGGCGGGAGCTGTCAGACGCACACACGCACGCGTGTGCGCTCGCCACAGAGGCTCAGAGCTCCCCAGAATTGCTAGCTGGGACCAGTACACGCACCTTGCGCAGCGTTGGAACGTCAATCTTGCCCTGGCCGTGCACGTCAAAGAGCCGGAAGGCGCGCTTGAGGTCGTCCAGCGGGGAGCGCTCCTGCATCTTCTCGGACACGGCGCGCAAGAAGCTGCCCCACTCCAGCCGCTCGCTGTCCTCCTCCCCCCAGCGCCGGAGCAGCTCCACGACGTCCTTCTTGGTGCACGGGAAGCCCATCGCTCTGAGCGCCACCTTGAGCTGCTTCTGCTGCACTGCGCCCTGCTTCTCGTAGTCGAGCGTGTCGAACGCGAAGCGAATCTCCTCAATCTCGTCCGCGGAGAGCTCTCGCCGGGGCGCCCCGAGGCCGCTGCGATCCCCTGGCTTGAGGAAGAGGGGCGTGCCGCGAGGAGCCTGCAGCGTCGCCATGCCCGGGCGCCGCGCAGGTGCCACAGAACTGTGTGAGCGTGCTGCCTGCGGAGGTGCTGAACGGAGGGGCGCGCAGATCCCACACACACGGCTGTGTGCGTAGTGGTCGTGCAGAGCGCTGGGGAAGGCAGGGCGCTGAGAAGGGGGCAACGGAGCGCCTCTGTCACAGAGGAACAGCCGTGTCAGCCGCTTGGCCCATGGGCCGCGGTGCCGGCGGGATGCGGGCCCGGCGTCGCCATGCGGTCAAAGGTCAACGCAACGCAGGGCAGAGGGCAGCAGGACTTCGCTCCTGACGCGGAGCAGAGCAACACACCAACAGCAAGTGCTTGTGGACAGCCTGCGCCGGCAGCGCACCCACATCCCCTCCAGACGTCTGCACCACCCCACCTGGATGCAGCAGTGCTAGCACGTCCGTCAGCAGCAGCAGGAGTGCAGCTTGGAGAGTGGCGGCGTGGCGATGGCGCAGCGGCTCCCTTGGCGCGGCGCATTGCTGTTGCTGCTCTTGGCGTGCTCAACCGTCCCTCTCTGCCCGGCGCAGCAGCAGGGGCAGCGGCGGCGAGCGTGCGAGGACAGCGGGATGTGCAGCGTGGGAGTGAGCAGGCGCTGGGTCGGCGACATTGCGACGAGTGAGTCGCCGCGAGGTGGACTCCTCCTTGCGCGTTGGAACGCCGAAAGCGGGCACCAGCGCCCAGCGGCAGCGCAGGGGCAGCGCAATCGGACACCCAGCAACGACCACGCTCGCCAGTCGCTGCGCCGGCGCGCCCCCTTTCGCGCGGACCGACCGGTGCTACTGCGCCCCCCCACATTTGGCACAGGCGCCTCGCTGCGGGCCATGCTTGAGGCGGTCACGTTCAAGAAGGAGCTCATCCTCACCATCTACATGCCGCAGACAGGGGCGACGATCCTCTGGCTCGACCCGGTGCGCGCCCCCCCGTCCCGCCGCGCGTGCGGCACCTGCCGGCCACTCGCCAGATCAACGGCCTTTCTCCTGCCGCGCTGACTGGTGACCAGCACGCGCCACTAGTACTGGCACCGCCTGCGCAGGTGCACCAGCTGCACCAGGAGCTGCTGGAGCTCGGGTACGCCCACCACCTCTTCGTGACGCTGAGCGAGGAGCACTGCAAGCAGCTCGTGCTGCCGGACGCCAGCTGTGTGTGGGACTCGAGCCTCCTGCCCACCAACGTCATGGGTGAGCAGCTGAGCACTGTGCGGAGGGACAGGGCTTCAACGATCCGGAGCAGAGGTGCACGAGTTCACCTCTCACCGCTGCGCCTCTGACTTGGTGGCCAATCCCACGCCCCGCAGAGGGCGAGCAGGCGCTGTGGCACCAGCGCTGGAAGCTCATCGCGCGCGCCATCCGCCTGGGCTTCAATGTCATGAGCGTCGATACGGACTTTATCTTTTTCCGGGACCCCTACGTGCACCTAAAGTCGGGGGAGCTGGGCAAGGCGCAGGTGCGTGTAACCCCTGGGTGGGTGCTTGCTTGCCCTGGCGGAGGTGGGGGATCAGCTGGCTGGTGCGGGGTCCATGGTGGGTCGAGCAGTGCAGAGACAGGTGGTGCTGGCTGTTGCACGTCGCGTGTTGGCCGGTGGTGCGTGCGCGCAGATCATGTGCATGCCCGAGGGCGGGAGCGTCTTCAACTGCAACGGCGGCTTCATGTACGTCCAGAACGCGCGGCCCGACGGGCCCGTGTCCTGGGTGTTCAAGCAGGTCATCATGAGCACGCTCAGGTGAGCAAAGGGAGGGGAGGGGATGCGAGGGGCGCGCACGCCTTGGCGGGGCTGCGGTGTGGACCAGGTGCAGAGCAGCGGTCTGGGGCGTGGGGGTGCAGGGGCAGCCGGGCACGTCTTGATGTTTGTGGGAGAGGGATGGTACAGTCCTGACTTGGGCGCCCTGGTGGAAGGACCAGGGCTTGGGTGCACACGGGACCACCAGTGGCTTATCAAGGCGTCTGGCAGCGCCCCGTGAACGCCACGCTGCACATGCGTTGCGTGTGCGCGGTTGCGTGGCGCAGGCGCGGCGACGACAACCTCACGTACATTTCCGAATTCAGCAGGATGAAGGTCAACTGCCTCAACTTTGACCAGGTGCGGAGCGCCCTTGGCCATGAGCCTCCGCTCTCCCTGCGACACCACCTCTGCCTCTGACGCTGACCGTCCGCCCTGCCCTGCCGGCGCCCTGCACCCGCAGTCCCTCATCATGGACTCGCTCTCGTCGGCGGGTGTGGGCCGGCCGCTGGCCTACATGGGCGTCTTTGCGTGCAAGCCGGGCGCCACCTTCACCACCCGCCTGGGCACCACGCTCACGCACGAGCAAGTCAAGGCCAACATCGACGGGCTGGTGGCGGCAAACATGCGCACCAACAGGACGCCGGTGAGCGGCCCCCCAGCGCCGCGGCTCCTGACGTTGCTCTTGCCTGGCGTCGTTGAGGCAGGCCAACGGGAGGCGGGCATGCCCCGTTGTGCTCCCACCCGCCATCTGCGGAATGAGCTGCTAGGGCCGCTCGCGTGCAGCACGTACCGCGGCCACCAGCGCAAGGCCGACCGCCTCTTGTCGTGTGTGTGCATGCCCCCGCGACCGCAGGTTGAGCCCGACCGGCAGTGGCTAAAGTCGCTGGGACTGCCGCAGCTGCCCGGCGACGACACGGCGGCGCAAATCACCACGCTCACCGTGCCCAACCTCGACTACGGGTACCCCGAGGAGCTGGGCGGAAGGTGCGCTTCCCGCGCCTCGCCCCAACGCCCTCGCCCACGCCACAACATCCCCCCGCACGTGCTCACCACGCGCTCACCGATGCCCTAACTATGCCCTAACCATGCAGGATGGCGCCCAAGGCGCTGGGCCCCCTGTCCACCGCCTTTGTGGAGCAGCTCCGGGGCGACTGCCCCTCGTGCCCCTGGTGGCCCGAGAAGCGCGGGCTACCCAGCAACCAACCAGACCCGCTGGACAAGGTGCTGGGCCCTCAGTACAACCAGCCCAAGATGACTCCGGAGCTGCTGCCGCTCTTCCGCGACCCCGGCATCAAGACGGTGAGCCCGTCGACCCTTCGCGCTGCACTCCGCCCCGGTGCAGCCGCGGCTGCCCTTGGCCGCCCTCTGCGCGCCCCCAGCGGGTGACATGTCGCGGCGTTGGTGACGGTGGTGGTGGCGTCTTTGCTCGCAGGAGACGCTGATCCTGGTGCCGCGGTGGGTGTCGTCGTCGCTGCCGTCGGTACGGCGCGGCACCTTCCTCGGCCCGCAGGCGCCGGTGCAGGGGCCCTTCCTCATGAGCCACATCCACTCGTGGCACCTCCAGACAAGCCGCCACCACAAAATCATGCTCCGCAAGGTGCGCGCCTCGGCGCCGCGCGGAGAAGAACGGCGCACCGCTCATGCTCCCACCGCTAGCGACGGGTGGCGTCGAACTGAACAGTTGTCGTGCGGTGGTTGCGTCCCGCGCGCAGGTGCTGGGGCGGTACAACTGGACCACGGGCGCGCAGGTCGCCAAGCTAGGCAACGTGCAGAGCGCCTACGGGCTGCGGCGCGACGTGCGCCGCGTGCTGGCGCTCTCCCCCGAGGTGGACCTCAGCCGCACGCGCTCCTGGGAGGAGCTGGGCAAGATCATCGCCGGGCTCATGCAGGTGCGCGCGCAAACCCTAACCTCAACCCTGATTCTTCGGGGACGCCTTGATGGGCGAGTTGCTACGACGCCTGCTCAACGGGACTGTCCACTGCCCTCTGGGCAGGGCCGCAGAGAGGCGAATGAGCAGTGCAGTGGCGCAGCTCGCGCTGAGCATGGTGCTTGTTCATGCGCGCCGCGGCGCCCCGCAGGTGGCGCAGCTGAGCCGCCGCACGCTGCTCATGCCCGACGTGCCGTGCGAGGCGGCGTGGATCCACGACGAGCACGCTCGCCGCGAGGAGCACTTCAAGAAGAGCGTCTGCGCCGTCTACACGTTCCACCGCGACGCCAACAGGTGCCCCGCTACGGCCCTCTCGCCTCCACGCCTTTGCCGCCCCTCCTCGCCCCACCCTCCTCTCTTGCCTCCTCTACTGCTTCTCTGTGCACAGCTGAGCTCTTTTCTCGCCTGGCCTTGTTCCGCCTGGTCGTCCGCAGGGTGCCTCTGCCGGTGATTGTGCCGGTGGACGAGCGGGGAGAGCTGGTCGGAGGGTGGGCGCGGCGGCTGCTGGGCGGCAACAGCAGCAGCGACGCCGGGCGGCGGCACCTCAGCGGCGCCGACACCTTCCGCTTCGCCGCGCATCCGGATCCGGACGGCGCGGACGACGCGGCGGCGGCGGCGGCGGCGGCGGGGGGCAGGCAGCCGCGGCGGCGCCTTGCGCAGTCGCCGGCGGGCGGCGTGGGCGAGGCGTGGTGGGCGCGTCAGCGCCTCAAGGCAGTCATCCCCGCCTTCTGGGACCCCACGTGCACGCAAGGTGCGGCTCCTTCACTCCTCCCGCTCCCCAACACTGTCACGGCGGCGAGCGGGCCCTCCTGAGCCCACGCCTTCCTCCTCTGCTCCTCCTGTTTCTATCGCAGACATGAAGGTGATGGTGAGCCCAGAGTTCCACCACTGGGTCAAGCACAGCGACCACGCGCAGGGCGTGCAGCTGCAGCCCACGCCGGCCAACACCATCCTTCACGCGGCCGGCAACGACCCCGCGCTGCAGCTCGTGCCGCCGCAGCCGCCCGGCGGCGACGCGGCCGCCGTGCCGCGCGGCAGCATGGTCGAGCCCTCGAGCAAGATCGGCTGGTCCTGGGCCGACGTGCAGGTGCGCCAGAACGCCGTCGTTTTCGCACACGCGCCGTGCTTCATATCCAGCTGAACACCGTCGTCGCTCGTTCGACTCGACTCTACTCACGCCGTGCCGCGGCGTCTTTGCATCGCGCCGCAGGTGGGCCTGCAAGTGCGCGACGTGATTGACGAGCTGCGCCGCGTCTCGCAGCAGCCGCTCGTCTACGTGAGCCACCCCGTGGTGGTGATGGGCGAGGACGCCAGCGACCCCGCCGCCGTCTACCCCGACACGGGCGGCGACGCGCTGGGACCCGACCACAAGCACCACCACCGGCGCAACCTGCAGGCGCGCGCCGCCGCGCGGGGCGTGGACGTCCGCGACGCCGCACCGTCAGGCAGGGGCCAGGGCAGCATGCGCTCGCCGCAGGACGAGCTGGAGCAGTGGAGGCAGCGCGTGACGGCGTTTGGCGGCAACGGCGGCGGCGGCCTTGGGCAGGGGCATGAGGCGACGCCCGAGGAGATGTGGCGGTTCATCGAGCGGGAGCGCGGCATCGCCGACGATGCGGAGGAGGCGGGCGCCGCGAAGGAGGCAGGGCACCGCGACGAGGAGGGCGAGTGGTGGTCCGAGGCGGATGATGGCAGCGGCGAGGCAGGGGAGGAGGGCGAGGCGCGGCGGCAGCTGCTGCTGGACCCGGGCGACGTGGCGGCGGCGGGCGTGTCGCAGCAGCAGCACCGGGCGGCGCACATGCGCCGTCCTGAGGTGGCGCTGGCGCACATCAACCGGCGCATCCGCCGGACCGGCTGCAAGGCCGTCTTCATCGAGCCAGAGTTCAAGCACCAGGTGGTGGCGCTGGCGCCGCTGGTGCAGGGGCGCGTCAAGGAGCGCCGCATCACCACGCGCGAGTGATTGCGTGGCACGCGCGGTGCGCGCCTTTCTTCTGCAGGATGCGTACAGACAGCTTTTCCTCTCCCTGGCACATACGGCGTCCTCCCGCCGACGATTTTTGCAGTGCGAGTGCAGTGTGGAGTGCAAAGGAAGCGCCCATGCCGCCAGCTTCCGTGCACGCCAGATGCTTCCTGAAGGCGCAGCAGGCGCAGCTCCCAATGCACGGGCAAGGTTCCATTCCGTCTTGGGGTATGCGGATGCAGGTGCAGATGATGGTTGCAGTCCAAAGCTTTCGCGGTGAAGTAGCCCCTGGGCGCATTAGCCGTCTTCCCATGGCCGCCGAGTATATATCAGTCATGAACCGATGAGCGGTCGTTGGGCGGTGGACGGGCACGATGCATGCGCAGCGCGTCGTGTGGTGGCAGACGCAATGCGGTTGTGGGCGTGCCACGCCACAACCGACGTGGATGCAGAAGGCAAGAAAAGCCCCCTCTGCCCCAAGACTGAGGCAGCGTGAGACGCTGGCACCGGGCCCCCACATGCAAAGCACCCACGACGAGAGCGCGTGCACCCAAGGCCATGGCAGGTCCAGACCGCCGGAGCGGTGCGGGTGCAGCGCCCGGCAACAACAAAACGCCGTCCGCAGGGCCTCCGCCCCTCATATTCTGATCATCATCTCGAGTGTGCAGCCCCCACCTCTCAACTCTCTCCTTCAAGCCACGCTCCGCGAGCAAAATCCGGTGTGGCTCCTCACCCCTGGAGCGAGGGGCTCCCCTCCTCGCCATCAGTGCCCAAGCCCCTCCCCAGTTCAACGGCCTGGCTGCAGTGAGGGCCTCCGTAGGGCTGGTGGAGGTCGCGCAGCAGCGCCCTCACTCCAAAGACTCCTCCCAGTGTAGCGGCCTTGCGGCCGACAGGGCCTCTGCAGGGCTAGCGAGGTCGCGCAGCAGCGCCCGCCCCGCCTGCACCTGCGCGCTCCCGCCCGCCGCCGCCGCCAACGCACCCTCCACCCGCCCTCCGCCCTGCGGCTGCGTCTGCCGGCGACTCCCCGCTGGCGAGAAGAAAGGCGGCGACGGCGAGGGTAGTACTGACGCGCCGGAGCCCCCGCCTTCCCACGCCTCTCCCGCGGGCCGCTGCGGCAAGAGCGGGGACGGCGGCGTGTGGTCGGCCGCCGCGCCGCCGCCGGACGGGCGTGGCGGCGTGCCGTTGGGTGCGCTGCCAGGCGTGGACACAGCGCGCCGCTGCAACCGCCAGGCGGCCGTGCTGGCGGTGGGGGCCGCAGCGGCAACCTGCGCAGGCGCCGGCGGCTTCGACGGCCCCCCGCTGCGGCGGTGCGCCGGCAGCGCCCGCGCACGTTCCGCCCACACGCCCGCCGCTGGCTCCGCCGCCGCCGCCGTTGCAGACGCGCCCCCGTTGCCACCCGAGTCCTCCTCGCCCACGCTGCCCAGCCGCGCGAAAACCTCGGACGAGGGCACGGGGTCGAAGCTCCATGCACAGGTGCTGGGCGCCGAGGGCGGGCCGCTGCTGCTAGCCTCGGCAGGCGGCGGGTGAACGTGCGCGGCGCGCAGGTGCTGCAGCAGCGCCTCGTGGCCGCCGCCGCCGCCGCTGACACCCCGCGGCTGATGCGGCGACCACAGCGGCAAGCCCAGCCCTGCCACCGCTGCCGCGTGCTGCGCCGCGCCGCCTCCAAGCCGAAACGCCGCACCGCCACCCGAACTCACGCGCGCCGAAGCGCTGCTGCTGTCCTCCGCCGGCCCACTGCCAGCAGCCGCGCCGCGGATTGGCGAATCAAGCCTCGCCCCATCAGGCTGCGCAACCACCGCAGCCACGCCGCTTGCCGCGCCCACCGCCACCGCCCCTGGCACTGCCTGCCGCCCCTGCTGCGCCCCCGCCTCCGCGCCGCCCTCCGCCGCAGCGCCCAGGCGCTGCTGCGCCGCGCCTGGTGCGGCGTCCGGCTCCCGGCTCGCGAGCGGAGGAAGCGCGGCTCTGGCTGTGCCGCAGGGAGGCGGCGCGGGCGCGGGCTGGCAGGCGGCCAGCAGCATGTGCTGCAGCGCGCACAGCAGGCGCGCAAAGGGCGGCCGCGCCTGCGGGTCGTTGTCGAGGCACGCCGTGGCGAGCGCGCGCAGCGCCGCCGGGCAGTGCGGCGCCCAGCGCAGCTGCTCCAGGCCCGGCCGCCGACGGGCCGCCGCCGCCGCCGCCACGTCCGCCAGGCGCGCGCGCGGGGCGCCCTTGCGCCGCCACGCGGGCGTGCCGTGGTACATCTGCAGCGTGGATGAGCGAGGCGAGGAGGACGTGCAGGACCGTGAACGGCTCTGTACACAGCAGCGGCTGCGCCAGGGGCTCCGTCGGTCAGTGTTCATATTCAAGGGCATGCCAAGCACGACAGGGCGTCAACCTGCGCAGCAATCAGCTTCCAACGTGCGCCAAGCAAAGCCCTCACCTCGTGGAGCACCATGCCGAACGAGAAGACGTCTGCGGCCTTGGACATGACGCCCACGTGCAGCACCTCTGGCGCGATGTAGAGGCCCGTGCCCTGCCGCGCGTCGCTCACGTGCTCCTGCCCGCTCGCCAGCTTCCAGCTCAGGCCAAAGTCTGCACGCGAACGCAGCCCACACCGCACACGCCGTGCCGGCCTCAGCAACACACAACTGGGCGATCCCTTGCCGCTTCCTGGCCCGCCCCGCCTGGCAGGTGGTGCAGTGCCGGAGCGCTCTGCAGCGCGGGGCGCACCTGCCACCTTGGCGGTGCACCCCAAGTCGGTGGGCTGGTGCAGGCGCAGCAGCACGTTGGCGGGCGTCAGGTCGCCGTGCACGATGCTGCGAGAGTGCACGTGCGCCATGCCCGCCGCCACGTCCGCCGCCAGCTGCAGCAGCGGCACCTGAAGCGAAGTGAGGCGAGGAGCGAGGAGAGCGGCACACAGACGGCTGTAAAGGGCACAGCTCGCCGGGCGCACGCGGACCCCGTGTGTGGTTGTTGCGGCGCGCTCACCCATCGAACGGGTGGGGTCGCAGCGCCGCCGTCGGCGGCGTCCGGGGCGGGCGCGAGCGGGCGTTGCGCGTCAAAGAGCCTGCCCTCGTCGATGAAGGACCGCAGCGTGCCGCCGTCGCAAAACTCTGCGCACGCCATCACGCAGCGACATGCCCACAGGACATGGTCGATGCCCAGGGCCCAGGTGCGCTCATCATTGAGCAGTCGGCGCCGCAGCGCCAAGCAAAGCAGCGTGTGCGTGTGGTGAGGGCGTCGTGGCGGCGCGCACCTTGGATGATGTAGAGTTTGTAGTCGACGGCAGAGTCCAGGCTGTCCGGCGCGGCCGCCTCTAAAGATGCGCCTGCAGCATGAGGCCGGCAGGAGCGCATGCCACGGCTCTGAGGTGAGCTGAGCCAGGGAGCGGGACACGCAGCGCAGAAGCAGAGGAAGGGCCGCGCACCAGCTGCAAAGGTGTGGCCGGCGTGGGCGTGCTGCGGCGCGCTGCTGGGGTGCCGGTCGCCGCCGCCGCCGGCGCGCGTGCCGGCAGCGACAATGCTGCTGCTGCTGCTGCGCACGGACTGCATGGCCTGCGCGGCAACCACGCGGCGCACAGCCACCACGCACACCACGAATTGCCGCCACAACCACCTGGCGTTCGCGCTGCAAGACGTCTGATGCGCCGAGTTTCGGCCCCGCCAAGGAGTCCCAACAGATGTAAACTCGTCGCGTACTGTACCCCCCGAACACACACCTGGAGGTCGTACGAGTAGGTTGCCACAATGTTGGGGTGGTGCAGCGTGCGGCAGATGGCCGCCTCCGTCATTGCGCGCTGGTGCCGCCGGCTGACGGGCTGCGAGGGCACCACGCTGAAGGCGAGCGCCTTGACGGCCACCGTGAGCCCGCGCCACTGGCCCAGGTACACCACGCCGCTGCCGCCCTGCCCCAGCATGCCTGCGCAGGCGCGCGGCCGTCGAGCAGCGGGCGCGTCACGTCGCCAGGTGGGCGCACAACAGGCACATGACCAGCGCTGCATGGGCCGCGTGTGCGGTGCGCGTTGTGTCTGGTACCACGCAGCGTCTCTGGCAAGCGGAGGTGCGCCTGGCAAGTCGCGCATTCATGCGCGCACGCGCATGTGTTTGGAGGGGAAGGTCGAGGCGGCGGCTCACCGGTGATGTGCACCTCCTGGTCCCCGAGCTCCTGCTGCATGCGCCCGACCACGGCCTTGAGTTGCGCCGCCACGTCCGGCGCCGACGACGCCTTCTGCATGCCACAGTCGCACCACGGGGGGACGATGAGTGCACCCGTGCACTCATCGCGAGGCACCCTACCAAGGAAAGCGCAGAGGGCAGGGAAACGCCTCACCAGGAGGTCAGGTGCCAGGTCCATCTGGTGGATGAGCAGCTGCTCAGGGTCGGCGGGCACCTGGTCGAAGCTGTCCTGGAAGCTTTGATCGCTGCTGCACCCTCGCGCGCCCGACGCAGGCGACGTGGGTGCGAGCGCCGCGGGCTGCTGCAGCTCCCGCGGCTGCTGCGAGCGGGCGGCGGCCTCCGCGGATGCGGCCAGGGCTTGTAGGGCGAGGGCCTCTGCCGCGCTGACGTGGCCGCAGGGCGCTGCAAGGGCTGCGGGCCGGGCCTCGCCGGCGCGCACCGCGCACGCCACCGCCGCCGCGTCGGCGTCCACCAGGCACGCCGCACCCACACCGGCGGACGGCGCGTGGGCCCAAGGCTGCGCCGCGGCGGCCCCGCCCTTGCCGCTGTGGGCCTTGGACGACGAAGCCGCCGAGGCACCCGCCGGCAGCCCTGCCGCCCCGCTCCCTGCCTCCGACGCACTGCCGGCACCACCGCCCGCCCCGCCAGCGAGTGGCAGGCAGGCCGCCCACCCGCCCGCGCCCCACGGCAGCCCCTTGCCCCCCACCTCTGCCTCTGCCTCCCCGCCCGCCGCCCTCTGCAGCGTCCTCCTCCTCCGCCGCGCCACGAGCAGCAGCCCACCGGCCAGCAGCACCAGCCCGCCCACCACCACCGGCACCACGATCGCCACGATCAGCTTCCACTGCGCCGACGACCCGCCGCCGCCCGACGCCGGCGGCGGCGGGCAGGCAGCCGCCGGCGACGTCAGCGTCAGCACCACGTCAAAGGGCAGCTGCTCAAACAGCAGCGGCTCCCTGGTGATGGTCACGTCGTAGCCAAGGATACAATCCTCGACCAGCAAGGGAACCTTGGCGGTGGTCTCGGTGAAGGCGGCCGTGTCCACCCACGCCAGGCCGGCCGTCTGGCGGCTCGAGGCGACACCTGACGCGGGCGGCGGCGCGAGGGGGGAGCCGGGCGGCGGGGAAGGGGACGCGTCGGCGTCGGCCTCGGCGGGCGGGGAGGGCGGCGCGTCGGAGGGTTCGGTGCCGTAGCCACCGGTGCCGCGCGCGTACTCGAGGAGCTCGAACTCGGAGGGCGGCACCACGATGGTGACGTTTTGCAGCTGCACGCTGTTGCTCGACACCCTGCGGGCGCGGACGCCGGGCAAGGGAATGTGGGCGGGGCATGTGAGGGAGCGCGTTGCAGGCGACCCCGTCGCGCACGGTGCGCTGAGGCAAAGCTCAAGCGGAGTGAGTGTTCTCACCAGCCGAAGGTGACGGGCCACTGGTAAAAGGTGAGGTTGGCCGCCCACTGGGGGTCGCAGCGCGGGCCGCCCTGCCCCCCGTTCATGAGCACCAGGTTGCCTGCGGGCGCGCACAGCAGCAGGAGGCGCGCAACGCTGCTTGAGCATGGCCTCAGCGTGCCCAACGGGCAAACAGCATCGCGCCGCTTGCCGCACCGGGCAGGACAAGACAAACGAGTAGAGAGGCCTCCTACTCACGGAGCTTGAGCGAGTGCACGTAGTTGAGCGTGATGAGCTCGACGGCGCCGTCCCAGTTGAGCACGGTGGCGCGGTTGGACCAGCCGGCCACCACCAGGTCGCGCTGCAGCTCGATCGGCTTGGCCGGCCACACCTCGCGCGCGACCGTCGTGTTGGCGAGCACCACGATGGTGGGCGTGGCCTGCCGCTCGAGCGCGCCGACGAACTCCGCGCCGGTCGTGACCCAGGTGATGAGGTTGAGCGGCATGAAGGGGTCGTCCAAGAGCTGTGTGAGCTGCAGCCCGGGCTTGGTGCGCGGCACGCTCTCGGGGTACGTCGAGGTGATGGTGGCGTTGATGAGCGTGACGCCGAGCACCCAGGCGCGCGGCGCGACCCACGTGTGCTGGCCGACCAGCGTGACCTGCTGCGTGATGAGCGAGCGGTTCTGAGGCGGGTCGCAGGTCGGGTCGAGGCCCCACCAGCGCGCCGCCTCGGCGCGGTCGGGGAACATGCTCAGGTACTCGTTCGTCCTGCGAGGAGGACGAGGAGGCGGTTGAGTGCATGGGCTGTGTGCATGACATTGCAGAGGCTGTCCGCTGTCCGGTGGTGTGCGGTGGGCTGATGTGTGAGTGCGACGCGACACGTCGCTCGAGGGCGCACCAGTACGAGACGTAGTCCATGGTGGAGGCCTCGGTCACGAGCACGCAGCCGACGACGGTGATGGCGCCCTCCACCGGGTCACACCTGCAGTCGCGATATGGCGCGAACGGTGGTCTGGACGTGAGCAGGCGGGCGTGGATCGACGCACCCAGACAGCGTGGGCGGCGTGCCCAGCGGCGCACCTGTCCATCTCCACCATCCACATCCCCCACGGCAGGACGCTCACTGGGAACTTGGGGATGGGGCCCTGCGCTCACACATCGAGAGGCAAAGCAGCCCCGCGTGAGGTGCGCATGTTCGCGCGCCCAGTCCCACGCTCCCAATGAGGCGACGCACCAGCGGCATGGCCACAAAGGTGAGGTGCTCAAACAGGATGGAGGCGTTGCGGTCGTCCAGCCGCCACAGGCCCTGCGCGAGCCGCCCAGCGCACGCACACCCGGCACCACCTCATGCTCTTGCTGGCCCCCCTAGACAGCTCCAGGGTGAGCGGACGCTTGCCGCCAGGGCCACACCCTGCCCACTAACAGCCCTGCCCACCGCCACCCCTGCAGGTCAGGCGCGCTGCTGCAGCCCCGCCCTACCTCTCCGTAGAGCGGCCCCAGCTTGACGTAGGTCATGTCGGGCAGCGCCGGGTGCGCCGCCACGCGCACGCGCCGGTACAAGGCCACGCGCTTGACCGTGAAGCTGTCGGCAGAGGTGTGGTTGACGTGCAGCGTCACGTTGCCCGTCAGCAGCACGTGCACGCGGGCCGCGGCCGCCTGCAGCCGCCGTGACGCCGCCACCAGCTCCTCCCAGGTGGCCGCGTGCCCCACGGCGCACGACAGGGAGGGCGGGGGCCAGGAGCTGCTGTTGCTGCCGAGGCCCTGCGTGCCCTCCAGCAGGAGCTGCTGCTGCTGCTGCTGCTGCGCGGCGCTGAGGCTGCAGGTGAAGGTCACGTTGCTGGCTTGCACGCGCGACGACTGCCAGCTGTGCACGCGCAGCAACCCCGGCTCCACCTGCAGCGCCACACGAGCATGGCACGGCCCTGTCATCCTCTGGCCCCAGCTCATGGCGTGCAACACTGCATTCGCGAGGCTGGCTGCCGAGGGGCTGTTCAACTTGGAACCGGTGCGCTGCGTCTGAGCGACCGCGACACCTTCGGGGCGCCAGCACGGAAGCTCCGGCCCGCCGTCACGCCAGCCACCTCCCACAGCGCACCTGGAGGGTGCTGAGCACGTCCACGCTGAGCTGGCCGCAAGCTGCCTCCTGCAGCGCCGAGAGGACGCTGCAGGATGTGTGCACCCGCACGTCATCGAGGAGCGCGTGCGCCGTGCTGCCTAAACTGCCCAGCCATCCCAGGGCGACAAGGTCCTCGAATTGCAGGCCCTTCACTGACGTGCCACCATCGCTGCTGCTTCTGTCGCTGGCGTCCACGTGCACCAGCGTGAGCCAGCCCGCGCCTACGCAACGCCCACCACGCACGGCACGTGTGTGTGTGCAGGCAGCCTGGGAGCTGCCAGTCGCCTCGCGGCTGCGCCATCAGCACGGGCTGCGTACACTACGCCGTGGACACGACGATAGAATGCGGCGCGAGTGGCTGCCCGGTGTGCAGCTGCCCGGCACGCCATCTGGCCGCTGCGACCTCCCCGCGCACCCGTGACATTGAACGCAGGCACGGAAGTGACGTTCCACCGCGCTCGCTCGCTCGCGGTCCCGCGCAGGACAAGGCTCCCGCCGCTTGCTGTTTGGCGGAGGCTGCGGCCGTGGCGAGCCCGGAGGCCCGGCGCTGAAGCTGCACAGCTCGTCAACAGCAGCAGCACCAGCGCCAGCGGCACCACCAGCGCCAACAGGCGCCGCTGGCGCGCTGGCGCCGGACGCCGGCCAGTGGTTGGCGCGGCGCTCATCGCTGCTCTGAACGCCTCTGCCAGCAGCTCATCGATGCCATCGCAGCCCGCATTACGGCTCGGCTGCTCCGCGGCGTGTGCCCGAGCAAACCTAGGGCTAGACGGGGGGCTGGACAGGGCGCTGGAGGGCGAGTGCGCCTCCACGCAGGCTGAGCCTGCTTTCCAGGGGCGGCACTGCCTGGCTGGGGACGCTGGGGACGTTGCGGGTGCTCGGGGTGCACCGGGCGGGCGGGGCGTGGTACGATGATGTAGACATCGTCCCGCTCGATGTGGACCGAGACTCTGAAAGCCCTCACCGCACGCAGTACACGGCACAGCCTCCGCAGGTTCGTGCCACAGGCTCCCGTGTAGGTGAGATGCGCCGAGGTGGAGGTGGTGGTCCGCATGCTGCCCCGGGGCGCAGCCGCGAGAGGCGCCTCGGCAGACCCGTCCTCAGCAGTCACCTGACGCGCACACACGCAAACGCATACGGCCACTGACAGCACCGCAGCAGCAGCACCACCACAGCAGCAGCAGCAGGAGCTAGCCGCGGGCGCACCGGCTGCCGCCGGGGCCGCGCCGTCCAGCCAGCGGCAGCATGTCGCAGTGGGGGCGCACCGTAGACAACTGCCCTGACAAGGCGAGCTGCTGGCTGAGCTGCAGAGGCTCTGCGGAGAGGGGGCCAGGGGCGCTCTCTCGTTGCGCGTGCGCGACCGGCCCCGCGGCGTGGTGTCCTTTGGCGCAGGTATCGGCCACCACCAACTACGTCTACGTGAGCCAGGATGACAAGCTCACGGGCTACGAGCTCGTGGAGTCTGCAGGCTTGTGAGTTTGGGGCCAGCCATGTTTCGTGCGGCACCTCGAGCGCCCAAGGGAGGAGGGAGCCGAGCAGCCTTGCGGCCTCGCCGCTGCCACACCGACCCGCGCAGTGTGTTCAATGTGGGTGGCCACCCCGCCGTCGCGCCAGGCACCGTGGCGCTCAACAGCCTGCAGAGGAAGGTGCGCGGAAAGCAAATTCCACCCCTGGACACCAGACCACGCCGCCTCGCGCGCAAACCAGGACGTCGACGTGCCCGCGCAGATCCTACGCGTGGCCGTGCGCGACCCGCTGGAGCTGGTGCCCTTCAAGGGGCAGGCCAAGCTGCCTCCCGCAGGCATGATCTACGCAGAAGTGGGCACCATCACGGACAAGGGCAGGCCGGCGGACCTGGAGGCCGACCCGCTCATCGCCAGGCTTATCCGGGTGTTCGGAGGCCAGGTGGGGCCTTGGGCGTCGCTTCCGGCCGTGCGGCGGGCACGACCCGAGGGCAGCGGCAGCAGCGGCAGCAGCAGCAGCCCTCGCATCACAGGATGGCGCACATCCAGGTGCTGACCAGGCGCTGGGTGGCAGGTCACTCACCTTAGCACGCCCCCACGCCACCCCCACGCACAGGTCTTCACGGTGGGCCAGCTCATCGCCTTTGAGCACGAGGGCAGCAACTTCAAGCTGACGGTGGGCAACGTGATGATTGACGTGGACGGCCAGAGCCAGGACGTGCAGCGGGCCTACCTGGCCGACAACACGGCCTTCATCTTCACCAACTCGGGCCAGAACCCCATCAAGGTGCGCCTTGCTGCACCTGACGCCACGGCGCCACTGGCTGGCAGCGGTGGGGGGTGCCGGGGCAGTAAAGTGCGCGAGGCAGGCTGGGCCACACCGCAGCCAGAGGGCAAGCTCTGTGCGCCGCACAGTGACCACCTAAGCGTCGCGCGCTGCGCGCTGCCACGCTCGTGCCTCCTTCTCCCCGCCCCGCAGGTCACGGGCCAAAAGGGCTACGCCAGCACGCAGCTCTTCAAGAGCAAGACGCTCAACTTTGAGCAGCTGGGCATCGGCGGCCTGGACAAGCAGTTCGAGGCCATCTTCCGCCGCGCGTTCGCCTCGCGTGTCTTCCCGCCCAGCATCCTGCAGAAGCTGGGCATCAAGCACGTCAAGGGCATCCTGCTCTTTGGCCCGCCGGGCACGGGCAAGACGCTCATCGCGCGGCAGATTGGCAAGATGCTCAACGGCAAGGAGCCAAAGGTGGTCAACGGCCCAGAGGTGAGCGCCGCGCGCCCTCGCGCCCTACCGGACGCACGCCTCCCGGGCTGCTTGGCAGCTCCGGGGCGACTCTGCTGCCAGCGCAGCCCGGCACAGCCCGACACCACCACAACGTCGCCGCTGTCGTGAGCGCCACAGTGCAGCGGCCCGCACTGTGGCACAGGACACACAGGAGCGTCGGCGAGATAACGTGTGCTGCGCGTGCTGTGCTTCCCTCCTTGTCCTGATGCAGGTGCTCAACAAGTACGTGGGCCAGTCGGAGGAGAACATCCGCAACCTCTTCGCCGAGGCGGACGAGGAGTACAAGCAAAAGGTGCGGTCGCCTCATGCGCGCGACGCCGCCCAGAAGCTCGGCCGTGGCTGCTTTTGAGAGGCCTGCAGGGCGCGAGTGCTCCGTCTCGGGCTGGGTGGCGCCAGCAGCAGCGTTTGCCTCGGCTGGCCGCTCGCGGCGGCGTCCCAGCGCTGCACCGTACCAGGGCGGGCGCACACGCAGGCGCGGCGTCCACAGGCCAGGCGCCGCCGGCATGCAGCGCCCGCTTCCGTGGGCTCTGTCGACGGCGGCGCTGGGGCCTCCTCTCTCACCCTGCCGCGCCGCGCGTGTTGCGCCTGCTGCGAATCCCGTGTGGGCGGTGCGCAGGGCGACGCGTCGGACCTGCACATCATCATCTTTGACGAGATTGACGCCGTGTGCAAGCAGCGCGGCTCGGTGCGCGACGGTTCGGGCGTGCACGACACGGTGGTCAACCAGCTGCTCACCAAGATCGACGGCGTCGACGCGCTCAACAACATCCTGCTCATCGGCATGACCAACCGGTGCGACGCGCCTCTGCTTATTGCCGCTCCTGCCGCTCTTGCACCACGGCGCAGGGCCTGCGCGTCCCGCTCGCTGTGTTGCTGCGTGTGGCCAGGAGCGTGGCATGAGATGCGTGCCTGCCTGCACCACACACCTGTGTGCCGCCCTGCCCTCCTACACCCTCACCGCACCCTCACCATGCAGCAAGGACATGCTGGACGAGGCGCTGCTGCGCCCGGGGCGACTCGAGGTGCAGATTGAGATTGGCCTGCCCGACACCAAGGGGCGGCTGCAGATCCTCAACATCCACACCAGCAAGGTGCGCCTCCGCTCCCCCCTCCCCCTCCCGCCGCCAACTGACTGACGCCATGCGCCGCACCGCCCTGCCCTTTGCCCTCCCCTCGCGGCCTCGCTCGTCTCACCGGCACGTGCCTGCGCACCTCCCAGCACACCCGACGCCTGGCAGCGTGAAGGCAAGACTCGTGCGCGTGCGACGCGGCGCGGCCTCATGTGTGTGTGCGTGCGTGTGTGCGTGCGTGCGCCTGCAGATGAGCCAGAACTCGTTCCTGGCGCGCGACGTGGACCTGGAGCACCTGGCCGAGGTGACCAAGAACTTCAGCGGCGCCGAGATCGAGGGCCTGGTCAAGGACGCGGCGGCCTACGCGCTCAACCGGCAGATCGACTTCAACGACCTCAACAAGCCGCTCGACGAGGAGGCCATCAAGGTGGGGGCCGATTGGGCGAGGGAAGGCTGCAGGGGGTCGCCGGTGGCGGGACCGCCGAGGCGCGGCGGAAGCGCTGTCGTGCCCAGGGCAGCGCTGGTGGGCGCCGCCAGGACGGGGCGCCCGCCAGCGCACCCTGCTCGCACGCACCGCCCTCACCGCCACCCCGTTTCACGCTGGCTGGCCGTGGACGCTTGGCGCTTGTCGCGATGGTTGGCGCAGGTGACCATGGCGGACTTTGAGCACGCGCTGGAGGAGGTCAAGCCGGCGTTCGGCGCCGCCACCGAGACGCTGGAGCTCTACCGCGTGCACGGCATGATTTCGTGCGGCGACCAGTTCGACCACATCACGCACACGCTGCACACCTTGGTGCAGCAGGTGCAGAACAGCGACAAGACGCCGCTGCTCACGTGCCTGCTCGAGGGGCCCGCCGGGTCGGGCAAGAGCGCCATGGCCGCCACGGCCGCGCTCGACTCGGAGTTCCCCTTCGTCAAGGTCATCAGCCCAGAGTCGCTCATCGGGTACAACGAGCAGGTGCGCTCGTTTCGTGGGATGGCTCTGCCTCTTTTGCTCACCGAGTATGTGTGCGGGGCAGCCCAGCCGTGCGTCGTGCGTGGCGCGAGTGCGGTGAAGCGCCTCGCTGCCTTGTGGACGGGCGGGCTTGCCCGCTGGCAGAGCATGTGCTGAGAGTGCGTGGTGTGGTGTGGGCGTGGTGTGGTGTGGGCGCAGGTCAAGTCGAGTCAGATCACGCGCGTGTTTGAGGACGCGTACCGGTCGCCGCTCTCCGTCATCATCATCGACGACATTGAGAGGCTCATAGAGTACGTGGCCATCGGGCCGCGCTTCTCCAACACGGTGCTGCAGGTGCGCCCGCGTCAACTGCAGCCTGCAGGAGAGGGGGGCGCTGGGTTGCCATGCCACAGCGGGCTCTTCAACATGCCTTGGCGGTTGTTGCCGGGTGGCTGATGGCGGCGGCCCGTGGTGCGGTGCGAAACCCGCTGAGGCGCGGGCGGCGTTCGACCGTGCGCTCGTGTGCAGACGCTGCTGGTGCTCATCAAGCGCATCCCGCCGCCCGGCAAGAAGCTGCTCATCATCGGCACATCGTCTGCCGGCGAGGTCATGGAGAGCCTCGGCCTCAGTGAGTGACGGGGTGGGGAGGGGCGCGGTACGGCGGTGCGCGGTGCAGGCGAGCGGATATCACGTGCCGATGAGGACACCTTTTCTTGATGCGACTCTCCCAAAGGCCGGGGCGGCCTGACAGCCGCCCAGGGCCGGTGATGGGTTCACCTTGGAGAACTGAGGCACGACGCGCTGGCACGCCGCTTGCACGGTGGCTCTTCTCGTGCCTGGCAGGAGTGCGCTCGTGTGAGCTCCTCCAGCACCCTGCTCCTGCGCGCACCGCGTGCGCCTGCACGCGCAGGCGAGGTGTTCAACATCAGCCTGCACGTGCCCACGCTGCGGGTGGAGGAGGTGGTGCGCGTGCTGCGGTCGCTGGACGTGTTCAACCTCGCGGACATCCCCGACGCCGTCGAGGTGCTCACCACGCACAGCGGCAAGACGGTGCCCATCAAGAAGCTGCTGCTCTGGATCGAGCTCGCGAAACAGGTGCGCGCTTGTGCGTGGTGGAGTGCAGCGGCCTTGCCAGCACGCGCCTGGGCTCACGGCGGTGCGCGCGCTGCGGGTCGTTTGGCTGGCGCCGCCGCGCAGGACTTGGACAAGGGGCGCAAGATCAGCTTGGACCGGTGGCAGGAGACCTTGCGGGACTTGAGCTGACCTCTGCGTGCTTTTCGTCTCGTGCGTGCGGCGTTTGGGCCTGGGACCTCCGCGTGGTGTGTGGCA
>VFQP010002062.1_pt1 | contig 23734 bp, 22 predicted proteins | sample 3512351 | NCBI WGS metagenome assembly VFQP01 (sample SAMN10412372, study PRJNA504923) | tailings metagenome | isolation source: Relicate 1 Philex TSF1 revegetated site | place: Philippines: Tuba, Benguet | collected 2017-08-29
GGACAAGCGCCCGCCCGCCGCGCTCCCAGGCCCCCTGTCTTCCCGGACTCCTCTCTTTGAGGGCCCACGCTGCTGGTCCATCTGAGCTTATGCTCCACACGCCCACCTCCCCCAAGGCACACACCTTGTCGTGGTTCTTGCTCTCAGCCGCCACCAGCAGCGCCAAGCCGCCTGCGCACCCGCAGAGCGCACGGCCCGCAGCGGGTCGTCGTTGCCGGCGCGAGTGCGAGCGCGAGGGCGCAGGCGCGCGCGCAAGCAGGCCGCGCACCGCTGTAGCTGACGCCCCAGAGCGCGATCTGGGAGGTGTTGACGCTCCGCCTGCCCAGGCTGCCCGCCGCCACAAAGTCCACCACGCTCTGCACGTCCTCCTGGTGCCGGAACCACGACACCCAGTGGCGCGTGGCGCCGTCGCTGCCGCCAAACGTGCGGTAGTCGAGCGCCACCACCGCCAGGCCCGCCTGCGTCGCACCCCGCACGCGCAGGCACGCACGGTGAGAGTGGCACGGCAGCGCGGCGCATCCGTGGCGCCTGCATGCCTCCGTGGAGTGAGCGCCGCAGGTGCTGCTGCTGGGGGCGGCTGGGGGGGGTGCGGGGGGTCAGGGGAGGGCGCTCACCTGGGCAAACTGCTCGGCGTAGGGGTGCAGGCCCATGTCCTTTTGGCAGCCCAGGCCGTGCGACATGATGACCACGGGCGGCGGGGAGCTGCGCACGCCACGCCACGCCACGCACGCACGTGAGGCGCAGGCAGGCGCAAGTTGGGGGTGCGCGCGTGCGTGCGCTTGGGGCAGGGGAGGCGGGCAGGAGGCAGGTGGATCGCGGCGGTTCGCAGGCGCACGCGGAGCGGGGGCCGGTGCGCCAGGACATTGGGAGCGTTGCACGCGCGCGCGAGGCGGCGCGCGCGCGAGGAGGTGGGTAGCGCGGCGACTCACGCCGGGTTGGCGGGCAGGGGCTCGTAGAACCAGGCTTCCAGGTTGACGCCCTTCTCGGCCGAGGGGATGGTGATGGTGGTGCGCGTGTAGTCGTTCTGCACGATGTCGTCCTGCTGCGGCAGCCACGTCTCGTCGCGCTCAAAGCTGCGCGGGGGGCACGCGCAGCACAGCGCAGCGAGTGATCAGTGCGAGCGTGTGCGTGCGCGCTGCGTGCTCGGCTGTTGTGCTGTGCCTGTGGTTGAGGTGGCGATTGTGCAGAGGCAGGTCTGGTGAGGTGAGGGGCGGCGGCTCGTGCGCGCCTTCCGCCAGGTCCTCCCCTCGCGGGCGGCGCACCTGTACGTGAGGTCCGACTCCCAGGGGATGCCGTCCTTGATGAGCACGGCCATGAACGAGCCGCTCAGCAGGCCCACGACGGCGAAGACCTTCTCCCAGGGGATGGACCAGCGCCGCGAGCGCGGCGGGTCGACGGGCTTGGCGCCCGGCGTGCGCTGTGGTGCATCCTCCTTCTTGGCGGCAGGAGGAGGGGGGGCCTGATCAGCGTCGGTCATCTTGCGCGGAGGTCTGGAGCGCACGCACGCGCCTCTGACCGCGGGCCCACATGGCGTCGAAAAAACGTGCACGCGATCGGCCGCACAGCTCCCTCCTCGCACGGATCTTCTCCTCCCGCTTGCGTGCTCTGGACCCGCCGCCCCTGCCGAGCTCATCTCGTCCGCCAGCGCTGGTCTCGCGCCGACACGACCCTTTCCTTCAGAGCGGCCCCACGCAGCGAGCGCATGATTAAACGCACGGTGGCCATGCGTCGCTCTCTCGTGATACGCCAGCAGCGCAAAGCGACGATGGCCACGACGACGGACCTCCTCACCGGCTCCCCGCGACCGTCTAGCAGCCCGAGCTCGAGCGCATCGCAGCGGCGACCGCCAAGCCCGTTAGCAATAAGGGCCTGAGTTCGCTGATCCCGACCGAGGGTGAGCCGCTCTCGCCTGGCAAAGCTCTGGGGTTCTTTCTTGGGCCACTCGCGCACGACGCCTCCTCCCTCTCTCTCGCTGCGGCTCCGTGCGCTGCAGCGGCCAGAACATAGACCTGAGACGGCCACGCCTAGGACGAGACTCTGACTTGAGGACCTGTACATTCGCACCGCACCCGCGGCACCGACGCGCCGTCCACGCAATGACGGCGTCCACGGTGCCCAGCACGACGGCGGCCGCGCCCCAGCAGCAGCAGAACGCCGACGGCAGCCTCGGCAGCAGCGCCTCTGCGGCGTCCACAGCCTCGGCGCAGGCAGTCACCGCGACGCGACCCGCCGGCGGCAGCGGCACGGCGCCGTCCATGATGCTGGGTCTGCTGCGCCCAGGCGCGCGCAGCTCCGCCGCCCGCATGATGCTGGCCACCAAGCCGCTTGCGGCCCAGGCTGCCTTCTTGACGCGACCCAGCGCCCGCCCCGCCCCACCCCACCCCTCCGCTGCGCCCAACGACAAGTGCGAGACCCCAGCCCCGCCCCAGCCGCCGCCGCTCCACCAGCCTTTGGAGCAGCCGCAGCAGGAGCAGCGGCGGCACGACCACGGCAAGGCGGCTGCAGCGCCCTCCTCGACGCCCGCGGGCCCGTCCAACGCGCCAGCCCTGCAGCACAGCAGCGCGCCCATGCAGCCCCGTCCCCAGGTGCGGATCCGCGCACGCATCCCTCCTCACGCTGCGATTTACCTGATGCTTCACCGCCGACTGACGTCAGCGGCGCACCCCCGCCTGCTCTCGCGCAGGCGCCGGGCGGCGGCGCGGCTGGCAGTGCCGGCGTGGCGGACGTGCTGCTGGAGCGCCTGACGGCGTGGCGGGCGCAGCGCGCGCGCGCGCAGCGCGTGGGCCCCGCCGTGCTGGTGCCCACCGCCGTGCTGCGCGACGTGGCGCGCGCGCAGCCGCTCAGCTTCCTAGCCCTCAAGGAGGCCGTCGGCTCGGGCATGCCCGCAACGCGCCTGCAGGAGCTCGGGCACGAAATGATTGACATCGTACGCGCCTGCGTGCACGCCGCCGCCAGCCGCGCCAGCGCCGCCAAGCGGCAGGCCGCCGCCGCCAAGGCACCCGCCGCCGCCACGCCGGGCGGCGCAGCGGCGTCGGCGGCGGCGTCGCCGCCCAGCGGCGGCGGCGGGTCCGCCACTTCCTCGGCGACCGGCGTGACGGGCGTGACGGCGGCAAGGGCAGAGCCTCAGCAGCAGCCCTCGAGCAGCGGCGAGCAGCAGCGCGCCGCCGGCGCGCCGCAGCAGCTGCCGAAGATGACGACAACGACGACGGCTGCCGCTGCGCCTGCCGCCCGTGCGTTGGCTCCGTCCGGCAGCAGCAACGAGGGCCCGGTCACCAGCGCCTCGGCAGTGGGCCTGGCGGCTCCTCCTGACGCGGGCGCCGCGGCCACGGCCGCTCGCCCCGCCGCCGCCACGGCGCCCGTGCCCATCGCCGGCGCCGCCGTGCCGTCGCAGCCCGCCGCGGCGCACGACCTCCTGCACCTCGTCATGCCGGCGCTGGCGCCGATCCGCGTGCGCCGCGACCCGCGCGGCGCGCCGCAAGACGGAGCCGCCGGCGCGCCGCCGCCGGCAGCAGTGGCCGGCGGCAAGCGCGGCCGCTCGCCCAGCCCGACGCCCACGGGCGCCGCCGCGGCCCACCCACCCCTCGGCGCCGCAGCGCAGCCGCCGCAGGCGCTGGCCGCGAGCGGAGCTGCTGCGGAGGCGGAGCAGCCGCCGGCCGCCAAGCGCGCCAAGCCCGGCGCCCGCGCCGCCCGCGCTTCCGGGCCGCCTTCCGAGGGCTTTGACGTGGACGCCTTTTTCGCTCCGCTGCCCGCCCCGCCCCAGGCGCCCGGCGGCCGCGCCGGCGGCCGGCCGCGGGGCTCCACCAGCAGCCGCACCACGGGCAAGGGCGCCGCCCGCCCGCAGCAACCTCATCCGCCGCCCGCCACGCCGTCCTCTGCCGCAGTCGCCGCCACGGCCAAGGGCAACAATGGCGCGCGCCCGGGGCAGAGCGCCGTGCGCGCAGAGCCGGCGGCGTCCACCGCTCTGCCACCCCCGTCGGCGTCGTCGTCGCCCCAGGCCACTGCCCCGCAGGCCTCCGCCGTCGCCGGCAAGCCAGGTGCCGTCGGCAGCAAGGCGCGGGCGCGAGGGCAGCAGCAGCCGGGCAGCAGCGCCACGTCGGCCCGCACGCCGCAGCCCAGCCAGAGCGGCGGCAGCGCGCCCGCGGCGGCGGCGGCGCCGTGGGCCAACCACCCCTGGGGGCTGGACGTGGCCGAGGCGCGCCTGCTGCTGGCGCAGTTTGGCGGCAGCGTGGGCGGCGGCGCGGCGCTGCTGCCCCCGCCCACGCTCGCGTCGACGCCCACCAGCCAGCCGGCGCTCGGCGCCGGCACGGCAGCGGCCAGCGGTGCGGGCGGCAGCGAACAGACCACCTCCCGGGAGGCCCCGCCGCCCACGAATGGCGAGGAGCTGGGCGCTGGCGGCGGCGCCGCCGCGGGGGCGGACGCGCCAGATGGAAGCAGCAAGCACGCGGCGCGCGGTGGCGCGTGGGACGACCCCGTCGCCCGCGAAAGGATGCGGTGGGACGTCCAGGAGGACATGTGGGTGATCCAGCAGGTGCGAAGCTCGGACGAATCGCCCACCGCTGTTTTCGCGCCGCGCGCCCACGCCCCGCCACCTCGCTCAACTCCTACCACTGCTTCGACGGCGCTGCTTCCTGCTCTGCCCGCAGGCGTGCGTCCGCGCAGACCTGGCCGCCTCGGCGCTGGCCATCCGCCGCTCGCCTGCCGCCGTCAAGCGGCGGCTCCGCAGCCTCATCTTCTCGCACCCGCACGTGCGCGACGCGTCGGGCGCGCCCGTGCTGCCCGCCTCCACCTCGGTCGCCACGCACGCCGCCGCGCTGGCCGCCGCCGCCGCCGCCGGCGCCATGCCGCAGGCGCTGGCCTCGCAGGCCAGCCTGCCGCTCAGCCGCGGCCACCACGCAGCCAGCAATGCCGCCTCAGCGCGCCGCCGCACGTCCGCCAGCGGGGGCGCAGGCAACGCTGGCACCACAGAGTCGCGCCGCCCTGCGGCGCGGTCAGCTGGCGGCGGCGGCGGCAACAGCAACTGCGTGCCGTCCAGCCTGCCGCTCGACATGCGCCACTCGCTGCTCGAGGTGCTGCCCGGCGGGGCGCCGGCGACGTCGTCCAAAAGCCCTAGTAGGGCTTACGCGAGCCGGGCGCCGCTGGGGGCGGCGCGCGCGCAGTCACTGCCGCCGGCCTGGCCCGCCGCCAGCGCCCCGCTCCCGGCGGAGTCGGCGCCACAGCCTTCGGCGCGCGGCCGCCAGGCGTTGCCGAAGGACGGCGCCGCGGCGCAGGCCGAGTCGGTGGGCGCCGGCGTCACGGCGTGGGAGACGCAGCGTCTGGAGAGCACGGCGGCCACGACGCACCCCACCGCCGCCGCCGCCGCATCGCAACGAGGCGGCGACGGCGGCGAGCGGTTGGCGGCAGCAGCGCAGGACATCGTCCACATGGCCCCGCTGGAGGAGGAAGAGGGCGTGGACGTGGACATGGACGCCTCCCCCGCGCCGTCAAATGTGCCGCCTGTGGTGACGTGCGCCGCCTCGCCGTCCCCGGCGCCCGGTTCGTCCGTCGACACGGCCACGCCGCTAGTGGCGCCGTCCCCGCCCTCGACGTGCGACGCGGCGCCGCCCCCTGAGCAGCTTCGGCAGCAGCAGCAGCAGCCGCAGCAGGCGGCGTCGCTGAAGCGCCGGCGCGAGGAGGAGGAGGAGGAGGAGGAGGACGAGGAGGACGGCGCGCCGTTGCAGAACACAGGTTCTGAGGAGGTGGGTGGCGACGACGCCCCCTGCAGCCCCCGGCGCGCGCCGTCCAGCGACGGCGGCTGCCGCAGCAACGGCAGCAGCGGCAGCCGGCAGCCGCGCACGGCCCCGCCCACGCAGCCCGCCGCCCGCCACCGCCGGGCGGCGGCCGCCACCACCACGCCCGTGCAGTCGGCCGTGGCGGCGGTCTTCGCCGCCGGCAGCGGCGCCACGCACACCTTGCGGCAGGAGGCCATCGCGATCCGCACCCGCCACAAGCGCATGCGGCTGGCGGAGTCGCTGGAGCGGGCCAAGCAGATCCTGCGCCACGCCGGCGTGCAGCAGCCGCACGAGTCGCTGAGGGTGCCCTCGCCCGCGGCGACCGCCGCCGCCGCTTCGGCAGCTGCCGGCGCCGCGCAGCAGCTGCCGGGCGTGCCGCGGCGGCACTTGGCGCGCGCGCTGTCGCGCGCGCCGCCCGCCGACCTGGCGCAGTGCTCGCGCGGCGAGCTCATCGCCCTGTTGGAGGAGGCGGGCGTGGACGCGAGTGTGGTGGCGAGCGGAGCGGGGGACGAGGCGCAGGCGGCGTTGGTGGCGGCGGCGGCGGCGGCGCTGCCGCGGTGGCACCTGGTGCGCGTGTTGGCGTGCAAGCAGTTGCCGGAGGGGGAGGCGCGCCACGCCGCCGTGTTGATGCTGCCGGCGCGTGGCGGCGGCGGGGGAGGGGCGGGGGCGGCGGCGGGGCAGCAGCGGGCCGAGGTGGTGCGGGCGGCGTACCGGCGGCTTGCGCTGGTGCTGCACCCGGACAAGCAGCCGGGCGGGGCGGCGGCGGCGGCGGGGCAGGAGGAGGGCGCGGAGCAGGCGGCGGCGGCGGGCGACGCAGCGAGGGCCGAGGCGTTTGGCATGGTGTGCGCGGCGAGGGACGCGCTGCTGGCGTCGTGCAGCAGCAGCAGCAGGGAGTGACTGCCTGGCCGGCAAGGGGGGCGGATGAGCTTCTGAGAACTGCGCACTGCGTTGTGGGCCTGCCTGTGGACCGTCCTGGCTTTGCGCCAGTGCGGCGCCCCCCCCTCTCCTTCCCCCCATGATGAGGACTGGACTGAGAACTGCTGATTGCGGTGTAGTGCGCAGGCTGCTGTTGCTGCTGCTTGTCCTGCTTTTCCTTGTCTCTTTGCAAGAAAGCAAGCCCTTACGACCTCTCCACAACACGATCTGTCGCACGACGCTGCTGCAGAGCGGTGGAGGCTGGCATGAGCAGCAGCGACTCGTGCACGCTGTGGGCGCCGCAGAGATGATGCAGCTGCGCCGGCGCTTGACACGCCACCCGTGAAGTGGACCACCGGCGCGACGAGCGCTGCGATGATGCATCAATTGCAGCTGCAGCATCAGCATTCGCAGGCGACGACGCATTGCTGAGGTGCGCTGGGGAGGTGGCCTGCGCACGACTCCTGAGGGCCGGTTCGGAGTAGCTGGAGCGCCCAGCTGGAGACCTCAGCGGCGACCAGGGCACGCTCAGCAGCTGTCGGGGACCACCACACTGCCCTGGGATTGGCGTAGGGGAGAGGGAGGGTTTCTGCGTTGCGCGCTCCTGCAGCCTGCAGCCCTGCCCCCGTTCCAGCTCGCAGCGGAAGCGCAGGCGCAGCCCACCCACTCCTGAGAGCGTGCCCGCCTCGCACATGAGGACGTTTTGGCACAGTCGGACGCGCTGCGATGACGAGCGGCAGCGGCGCACGCCGTTCACGGCGTGGCCACGTGCGCAGGATGCCTCCAAGGCAGCAGCCGCGCCGCAGCAGTCCTGCCACGCGGCAGCCCCCCCGGGGGCCTGCAGCGGCGGCGGCGGCGCTGGCGCCTCTGCTGCTTGCGCTGCTGGTCGCAGCGGCGCCGGCCGCACGAGCCGACGTCGCTGAACGCCAGCCTCAGCGACAGCGCGTGCCCTGGGCGCCTCGAGACGTGCCGCGGTGGCAGCAAGATGACCCATGGACGCAGCCGCAGCGGTTGCCCCGCCTGAGAGGCGCGCAGCGCGTGTACGCGCCCAGGCTGGCCCAGGCGGAGGAGGTGCGGGACGCGCCGTGGCAGCGGCGACGGCACCTGCAACGGCGGGGCGCGTGGATGGAGCAGGAGGCCGGCCTCGTGCTGCCGCCGGGCCAGGCAGGCGGGAGCGTTGCGGCCCTGCCGGCCTCCTCCTCCTCTTCTTCCTCCTCCTCCAGGGCGCTGCAGCAGGCGGGCGACTCTTCCGGCGCCTCGTTCTGCCGGCAATGTGAGCGCGCCCACGCCGCGTGCGGCTCGGATCCCAGCGGCGTGTCGTGGCCGGGCCACATGCAGCTGTCAATGACGAAGCGTGCCTCGCCCCGCGCGGCTCCGTGTGTTGCAGCCGAGCTCATCCTCCCGCTGGTGCCGGGCGAGGTGGTCCGCAACACCATGGGCATCCCCGTGCCCGACACCAGCGGCCTGGGCCAGTGCATCCAGTGAGCGCGCCGCCCTCGCCGCTGCTCCGCCTCGCGCCGCGCCCGCCGCCAGCGCAGCCAAACGGCACTGCCAGGGTGGCAGGGCCGGCAGGGCGGTCCGACCCACCCGGGTGGTGTGCGGCGGTGTGGTGCTTGCTGCTCGCGCCGCAGGATCACGGGCAACGCCACGCTCATTTGGCTCACCAACACCAGCAGCAACTCGTATTACACCTTTGCCTTTTCAGGTGAGAGCCATGGGGCAGCGCAGTTCAGGCACAGTTTGCTTCATGTGATGACACATGCTTCGCTCCAGAGGTGCCTGGCCCCGGGCGCGGGGCAGGGCAGGGGCCCACGCAGCCGACGGCTGCCGTCGAGCGTGCGCTGCCCGTGCTGTGCGGCTGCGTGCCGCCGCAGGTTCCTTTACGTTTTGGTGGAGCTTCGGCATCGACGACATCGCGCGCGACGTCTGCGGAGGTGCGCTCAGGCACCGCGCCGCCCCGCGCGGGGTTGCCCTCGAGCGCCGCAGCTCCGCAGGGGCAGTGCGCCTGAGCCGTGCGCAACCTGCGACACGTGTCATGTGAGCGCAGGCACCGTGACGGGCGAGGCCCGCAGAGCGGCGCAAGACGTGAGCGTCGCACGCTGCGCCCGTGCTCCTTTTACTCTGTTCGGCTCCAGTTTGCGCGGCCTGACTTGGCTGCGCCCTGGCAGTTTGCGCGGCCTGACTTGGCTGCGCCCTGGCCGCGCGTGCTCGCCGCAGTTCTTTTGGGAGAGCATGGGCCTGCTCATCGGCGGCAGCATCTGGACCAGCAGCACCTGCTGCACCAGCCAGGGCACGTGCAGCGGCACTGACGCCACCGTGCGGCATAGTGAGTGCCATGCCGCCGCCACGCGCGCCCCTCCCACGGCTCTGTCCCGCCTCCGCGCGCCGCTCTCGCCACGCTCCCCCGCTCATGGCCATGCCCACTCTGCCAGGCCTCTCTTCGCCGGGGTCACGCACACGTCGCGCCTTCGCCGGGTGCTTGCGCAGGCCCGCTGCTGGCGGCGGGCGCCACGCCCTCTGAGTGGATCATGCTGCAGGGCTTCTCACTCGACCCCAACTCCAACCCCTACCTGCTCAGCCCCGCGCTCTACAACACCAGCCTCATGGTGCAGCCCAACGCCACGGGCTGCCAGCAGGTGCGGCGCGACGCCTCGCCCGCCGCGCCGCCTCGCTGTGCAGACAGCCCGAGGAACCGCACAGCGACAGCAAGAGCGGGAGCAGAGCGGAAGCGGCGGAAGCGCGCCGCAGGCCTGCATCTGTTCACCGGGCCGCTCGCTGCTCGGTGTTTTGGGCGGGACGCCTGCAGGTCTGCTCCACGATCGCTGGGTGTGCATCGTATCAGTACGACGGCTTCACGGGCAACTGCACGTTCCTCATCAGCGAGCCGGGGCAGGCCTTCCCGCTGGCGCAGTGTACCAACCCGTCGTGCATCTACGGCTTCCGCGTGCCGGGGCCCTGCGGCTTCACGGCCTCGGCCGGCATCAGGTGCGGCAACGTGCGCTCTGCCCCGGGATGCTGGTTCCTTTTCTCGTGTGCGTTGAGTCACGCGGCGGCCCAGCGGCCACCTGCACCCTGCTCCTCTCCGACGCTCAAGTGTCCCTGAGCCGGGCTAGCCGCCTTGACGCCGCGACTGCCTGCTGCTTCCGGTTCTGCTCGCTGCCGTGTTCCCGTGCCCCGCAGCTACATCGGCCAGCGCCTGTTTGGCTGGTACCCTGGCCTCACGCTGCCGGCCGGCTCCAACGCCAGCTTCCCCGACAACAACCAGCGGTGGAGCACCCGGCAGATTGAGGCGTCGGTGCAGGGCCAGCCGGCGCTGACTGCCTCCCAGTGCAATTGCCGCTGCGGCGCCGTCGGCGTCTGCGTGGGCTACGTCTGGCTGGCCAACAACGCCACGTGCTGGCTGTTCAACACGATGCAGCCCGTCACGCCGGCGCCCGACCCCGACCCCAGGACGGTCATGGGGCGCGTCGTGACGGGTGCGTCCCCCCCGCTTGCTAGCCGCACGCAGCGGAGGCGGCAGTGCTGTGCTGCGCGCGTGGATGCGTCGCGCGAGCGACCGGCGCCGGTGCTGTTTTCGGGGGGAAGGGAGCGGCGAGGAGGCCGCCAGGAGACCGCACACGCATGCCTCGCGTGCTCGCGCTGCCCTCGAGCGTCGCGTCGCCTCGCGTCGCCTCGGCTCGGCCAGAGGGGGAAGGCGCGGCGCTTGCGCGCGCGTGAAGGAGCGGCGCGGCCGCTTGCGCTGCGGCAAAGCGACCCACCCACCACCTCGCATTGCGTGGCGGCGCGTGCAGGCGCCGCCATCCCCTCGTGCAGCTCCCCGCCCTGGTTCTGGACCAACACGGGAACGGCCGTCGGCACCTCCGACCGCATCACCTACTACCAAAACATGCCCGTCAACGTCTCGTACGCGCAGTGCTACGCCAGCTGCACCATGGACCCCGCCTGCCAGGTGCGGCCCATGCTGAGCTAGGGCTGAGCTAGGGTTGGCGACGCGCTCGCCACGCGCGCCGTCGCCGTGGCATGCACTCCACCAACCCTGTCAGAGACCCTTGCTTGCATGTGGAATGGAGGCGGGGAGGCAAGGATGGCGTGCGCCGTGCGTCCGTGCGGGCCTGCGCGTGGCGCCGCGCAGGCCGCCGTGTTTGAGTACGCGGAGCCGGGCCCGGGCGCGACGGTGTCGTGCTTCCTGCTCTCCGAGGTGTCGGGCGGCTTGTTGCCGCTCGAGGGCGTGGGCATCATGCAGCTGCAGCGCTGCCAGGACCTCCCAGGTGCGGGCGCGCGCGGGCATCTCTTCTGGTTTGGTGTGGTGGTGGTGGTGGTGGTGGGGGGGGGGGGGGCGGGGGGGCGTGTAGGAGATGCAGCGCTGCCAGGACCTGCCAGGTGCAGACGCGCGGAGCGGGCGCAGCAGCTGAAGGCCTGGCCGTGGTCGTTTCACGTCGCGGCGACCACCGCTCACGGCGTGCCTTGTGGATGGCCTCGCTCGCGGCCCTGCTCCTCACCGCACCGCTGCTGACGCGCGGTTGCGCCGAGGCCTCTCTGCCCTCCGCCGCCCACCTGAGCCCTAAAAGCCCTGACCTGCATGCCTCGCCCGCGCGCGCCCGCAGTCCCCCGCATCTACCCGCTCACCGTGGAGCCGCACGTGTCGTGGAGCGTGGCCAACAACGTGACGGTGCTCAACGAGACCATGGTGGCGCTCATCACCAACAACACGAGCGGGGACCCAGCGGCGGCGCTGCCCTTGCTGCCCACAGCAAGCACGGCGCAGGTGCGGCAGGGAGTCGGCTCGCCGCGCCGCGCCAGTCACCTTCAGCCCGCCCTCGGCCTGGACGGACGGCGCTTTGCACGTCAGGCCGCGACGCGTCTGCGCGGGCCGCGCCGCCCACCAGCGCCGCAGCGAGATGCTTTGCACGTTGGGTCTGGTGAGCTGCGGCGCCCTGAGCTGACGTGTGCCCTGCGGAGCAACGCCTGTGTTGCCGCCGCCGCAGGCCTGCTACCAGCTGTGCCGTGCCACCACGGGCTGCGGCGTCGTGGTCTACAACCCTAACTCCAAGGTGAGGCACACACCTCCCACGCAAACCCTGCACCCACCTTCTGCCATCCACCGCCGTACTTCCTCGCCCCCCTTTCCCCGCAAAGCAACGCGCACGGCTTCCCCGCGACGGCTCCTTGCGAAACGTCTGCAGCGGCTTTGGCGTGCTGCGCGTGCTGCGCGTGCTGCAGGTGTGCTACCCGGGGTTCCTGGCGGGGCCAGCGCTGCTCCCCGCCTACAACCTCACCACGCCGCAGCAGCTGCTCGACGACCTCTGCGGCGAGAACGTCAACGGCACCTGCCTCGTGTCGAGCCGCCAGACGGGCTACTGCGGGTTCATTGCCTCCTCAGGCACGTCCCCGCCGCCCGCTGCTGCTGTTCTGGCTGGCCTGGCCACCTCGCGCTTGCCACCGTTTCCGCGGTGTGCACGTTGCTGAGGGCGCCTCGACGGCACTGAGACAGCTGCCAGAGGTGTGCGTGGGTGGCGCGGTGTGTTGTGTTGCAGGCGTGCTGGCGTTGGGCAAGACGTGGTCGGGCTGGACGCCGGGCAGCATTGTGGGCGACTGGGGCGCGGCGTGGGGCATCAACAGCACTCTGCAGGTGCGCACGCCACCACAGGGCCTGGGCGCACGCCTGCTTGGCGCTTGAGGGCGGACGGCCCACGCCAGGCTCTTGCCTGGCGCCTGCTGGTGATGACGTCCTTGCCTCTGTTGGGCACGGGTGGAGAGAACGTGTGTGTCTTGCTCACTGCCGCGCGAGCGCATTCGCAGGGCCAGTACGGCACGAGCGTCTCGGACTGTGCCTGCACCTGCCTCTCCTCGTCGCTCTGCATCGGCTACGTCTACCTCGGCGACGTCTCGCAGTGCTGGCTGCAGAACCGCCTCAGCTTCCAGGTCGGCTTCCAGCAGGACCTCTCGCCCACCACCATCACGGCGCGCATCGGCGTGCCAGGTGCGCTGCGGACGCGCGGAAAGGGGGGCCGAAGGGCGTAGGCCACAGGAAGAAGCAGCGTCCGGCGCTGCCTTCCCTTTGCCCCGGGTGCACGGGCTTTGCTTTGGTTCCAGAGGCCACCAGGCCTCGCTCCCCTTGCTCCCTCAGCGCCAAGGCGTGCGGCGGCGACTCACATGAGAATTGCGCGCCCCACCCGCCGCTCCGCGCGCCGCGCGCAGCCGGCTACCACCCCAACTGCACCGGCCCGCTCGTCTACACGCCCGACCAGGTCCCCTGGACGCTCAGCGCCTCACGCATCCAGCGAGCGCCCAACCCCTTCCCCGCCAACACCACCAACGCCTGCAACGCCGCCTGCCTGCTCGAGCCCTTTTGCCAGGCCTGGATCCTCTACCACGCCTATGACGGCACGCCGCAGCCCACCTGCCAGCTCTTCAGCTCCTCAAACAGCACGGGCGGGTCCACCACCTTCCCTGGCGGGTACTTTGGCTGGGTGCAGCGCTGCACCATGATGCCAGGTGCGGCTCACCTGGCGCCGCCGCCGCTGTCGCGTACCACCTGTCTTGCCCCGGGGGAGGGGGGGCGACTGTGGAGAAACACAACCGCAGAGTTGTGCATGCAAGGCGAGGAGGTGGCCCAAGGGTGGGCGCCACATGTTGCGATGCTGTGCCTGGGGCTGCGTGCTGTTGCGCAGACCCACCGAGCTCTGTGCCCTTCAGCCCGGTGGCCCCCTTCGCGCCGCCGCCCTTGCCGCCCGCCTCTGCCTCATCCGGTGAGCCCAACGGCTCACGCCGCCTCTCTTGACCCGCCTCTTTTTCTTGCGCATCCGCGACACCACACCCGCACCGACGGCTCCCGCACTCTTGATTATGACCCCGCAGCGCCGGACAACGCCGCAACCATCGGCATTGGCGTCGGCGTCGCCGTGGGCGGCTCGCTGCTGCTCGCCGCGCTGGCCACGGGCGCCTTCCTGCTGCACCGCCGCCGCAAGCGGCGCGCGGCGCAGTACGCCGCCGACGGCGGCCCGCCACTTCCCCCTGACAAGCAGAAGCAACTGCAGCTAAACGGCGTGGTCGCCGCCTCCAACCCGGCTTACTCTGGCTTCCACGACGACGAGGAGGACGGCGGCAACGGCAACGGCAATGTCGGCAACGGCTTGGAAGGCAGCAAGGCCGGCCGGCGCGTGTACAGCAATGGCGCGGCGGACGGCGCGGAGGGCGCCGCGGGCGTGGTGCTGCTGGCACCGGGGGCTGGGGAGGGCGATGCTGCGGCGGCGGCGGCGCGGGAGGGGTGGACAGACGGGATGGAGTATGGTGGCGGGGAGGTATTTGCCAGGGCGAGCGCGGGGTCGGTCCCCGGCGCCGTCGTCATCGGCGGCTCGGCGGCGGCCGCCGCGAGGGCTTTGGCCATGCGGGCGGGCTCGGCGGATCGCCCTCCGCTTCGCGGCCGGCGGCACAGCAGCGGCGACGTGGTGGCACTGCGCGCGCCGGCGGCCGCCGCAGCAGCAGCCGTTGCCATGGCGGCGGGGCCGTCCGTCACGTCCACGGTCGGCCAGCCCGTTATCTCCTTCTTTGAGGCGGCAAAGCCCCGCCGCGCGTCACTGCAGGGTACGGAGCTAACTGGCGGCGTCACCAACTACACGGCTGCCGGCGTCACCAACTACACGCAGCACACGAGCACGAGCGGCGTGCGCTTCGCCGGGCCAGCGCCCACCAGCGCCACGCTGCACCACCACGTGGCGGCGTCGCCGATGCTCTTTGGGCAGCACTTTGGCAACGGCGACGGCGCGGGGCAGCCGCGGGGGCCGGTGCTGCAGGGCCCCACGCTCAGCGGCGCGGGCTCGGTGGCGGCCGGCGGCGTGGTTTACGGCGGCATGCTGTACCCTCCCTCGGGGCCCAGGAGCGCGTCGGGGTCGCAGCACCCGGGGCAGTGGTACGCAAGCCCTCATCAGCAGGGGTACGGCGGCGGCGGCAGCATGGGTCCGGCGTCGCTGCCGGCGGGCATGTGGCCGCTGCACGGCAGCCCGATGATGGTGGGCGTGCTCCCGTCACTGTCGGGGCACTACAACCACCAGTCCGGGCCGCTGTTTGGCAACGACTCGCAGCAGCAGCAGCAGCTGCCGGGGCAGGGGCTCACGCCGCAGCAGAGCGCCATTTCGTCGGCGTCGCGGGGGTTTGGCGGCGGCATGGCGGGCCCCAGCGGCTACGGCGGCGGCGGCGTGTACGCGACGGGCAGCGCGGCGTTGGCGGGGACGGGGTCGCGGGGGACCGGCGCGGGCCCTCATGCGGGGCATGTGGGCAGCAAGGACTTGGCGGCCATGACGGGCATGCTCGCCGGGGTGAGTCAGGCGGCCGAGGTGTCGCAACAGATGCAGATGCAAACCCACTTTGACACCTCACATCGACACACGCGGGCGCCGCGCAGGATCCCTTCCTGGTCAGCGTGTGCCCGCACTACCGCTGGTCCACTGAGCCTCTGGGTGATATGGTGCCCGTGGAGGAGGGGGTCAACGCCGGCAGCGTGGCTGCGCTCGCCGCGCGCGGCGCGCCGCCCTACGAGGTGCGCGCCGTCTCCACTCCCACCTCACACCCAAGCGCAGCAAACGTGCACGCCAGGTCACACATCGCCACGGGGCCCCCACCCGCACGAAAGGACGCCCGAGCCGCATGCAGCGAAGCGATGCGTCTCCCGGCCCTCAGCCCTTAAGGTGTGGAGGCCTGCCGGCCGCATGGGCGCGTCGCAGGTGTCGGAGCTGCTGAGCGGCGGTGCGGCGGCCGACGTGCTGCCGGGGCCGCCGCCGGTGCAGCTGAGCACGGCCGAGGTGCAGCAGCAGATCGAGCTCATGGCCCACGGCATGGTGGACAGAGGTGAGGCGTCGGGCGGCGACGACACGCAGGCGCCGGCAGCGCTCAGGCAGCAGGCTAGGGCCGCGCGATTTCGACCGCGGCGCCCTGCCGTGGGGACGCAGCAAGGATCGGCAGCGAGGTACCACGCTGCGCTGCGCTGCGCTACGTCTCTGGCTGCTTTGCCTGCTTTCTGCCCTCCCGCAGGCGCCACGGCGGTGGTGTTCAAGTGCCGCTGGCCGAGCCGGTTCGGCCCCGGCGCGCTGCTGGCGGCAAAGTGCATGCGCGACCCGTACGCCTACCACATGCACCACATCCTGGAGTCGTTCAAGTTCGAGGTGGAGGTGCTGGCCAAGGCCAGGTGCGCCGCGCCTCCGACGCGCCGCAGTGGCCGCAGGGTTGCGCCACCACGCCTCCTGGCCTGCGTGCAGGACGCTCGCTAGGGCGTCCCACCAGACTGCTGCCCGCCGCCGCGCCGTCGCCCAGCTGCGGACCTGGCACACCCAAACCGCCGAGCGCGGCGGCGATGACCGCCTGGCTGCGACGCGTGGGGCGTGCGTTGGGCGCAGGCACTCGAACATCGTGCGCATCTACGGGTGGTGCCTGGAGCCGCCCGTCTGCTGCATCATCATGGAGCTGCTGCCGGGCTCGCTCAAGGACCGGCTTTACGGCAGCCGCCACCTCAACAAGATGGCCACCAGCCTCAGCCCGCTGCCGGGTGGGAACAACAAGCCGCGGGCGGCGGGCGCCACGGCCACCACGCAGCAGCAGGTGCGGGCGGGCGGGGCCACGCGTGGCGGGGACGCGCCAGGCGTGAACATGGCTCTTCGCGCTGGGGGCGGCGCGCTCGCGGGCGGGCGGCCTGCTGAGGCGCTGCGGCCCCGCCGAGGCGTCCAAACAAGTGCGAATCTCAACACACGCTGGGCCGACTGCCTCGCGCTCGCAGGCGGCGTTTGCCGCGGCTGTCGCCGTGGGCGCCGGCGGCGTCAGCAGCGCGGCGCCGTCGGAGACCATTGCGCCGGGCTCGGCCAACGGCAACCACGCCGGCGCAGCGGCTGGTGCCAAGGTTCCGGCGACGACGTACGCACGGCGCGCGACCCAGCAGGACGACACGGCGCGGCACGTGAGTGGCACGACGCTATGCAGGCACCTCCTAGGGACCAGGCACAATCAGGCACGGCGCCACAGCTCAAAAAGCTAGTAGAGAGTGAAGTGCCTGGCTGAGCCAGCGTCATCGTGTTCAAATGCGACGAACGCAGGTGGGCGGCCTGCCGACCTCGCCTGACCAGATCATCACCGCACCCTCTGAAGCCGACGCGGCCGGCGCGCCCGCGCCCTCGGCCTCCGAGGCCTCCACGCAGCTGCCCGCCGGACCCCGGCAGAGCAGCACGGGCACGGGCGCCGGCGCGGGCGCGGCGTCCTCGGCCGGCAGCTCCGTCATGTCGCCGGCGCTGTCGCGCGTGCTGCTGCCGCCGCTGCCGCCGTCGGGCAGCACCGGCAGCCCCGGGCACCCGCGCGGCGTGGGGCGGCTGCGGCTGCCGTCCATTCTTAGCGATGTTACGGCCGGCGGCGCCGGCGGCGGCGGCGCCTCGGCGAGGGGGGAGGACTCTGCCGCCACTGCGCTCGGCGTCACGGCGCAGGTGCGCGACGGTTGCGCTGCACATGCAGGCGACGGGCCGATTCCGCGCGTGCAGGACACTTGCTTGTGGGTGATTGCCCGCAGGACCTGGACATGTGGCCGGCGTCCATGGCCAGGGCGAGCACCGCCGCGGGGCCCACGCCGTCCGAGCCCTCGTCCTCCATGCCGCCCTTCAGCGCGCTCAGCACGGCCCGCACGGCCGACGCGCACCGGCTGCGCCTGGACAGCTCCGCCGCCGCCGCTGCCACCGCCGCCGCCGCCGCCGCCGCCGCCGCCGCCACGCCGTCCGACGCCGCCGCCGCCGCCTCTGCTTCGGGCCTCAGCAGCCACCTGCTCCAGCACCACCAGGGCAACGGCGGCGCCGTCTCCTCTTCCGGCAACAACGCCGTGTTCAGCAGCAGCGGCAACGCGGCGGTGGCGGCGCGGCCGCGGCGGGAGTCCTCCACCTCGCGGGGGCTCGGCGCCGCCGCGCCGCGGGCGGCCGAGCTGGCGCAGGCGGGCGGCAGCGCGTCGTCGCCGGCGCACCGCGACGCTGCTGCTGCAGCGGCGGCGGTGGACAGCGGCAGCTTCGCCCAGGGCGCGGGCGGCCGCAACTCGGTGGGCAAGCGGTCGAGCCAGCGGCAGCTGAACCAGCTGCTGCAGCAGCAGCAGCAGATGCTGCAGCTGACGGCGCTGAGCCCCATGGAGGTGGTGCGGCTGGGCGCCGACATCGCGGCGGGCCTGGCGCACCTGCACAGCAAGCCGGGGCAGCGGCGTTCGTCGTCTGTTCTGCTGGGGTCGGCGGCGTCGGCGATGCAGCGGGCGGGCGGCGAGGAGGGCGGCACGCGGAGCCGGCGGACGTCGGTTGGAGGGGGGGTGGCGACGCCTGGTCGGTCTAGCTGGGACGCGGCGTCGGCGGCGGGCGGCGGCGGCGCGACGGACGAGGGCGGCGCGACGACGGACGGGGAGGAGGGCGGGGACGCAGCGGGCGACGGGCTGGCACGTGTGGTGCACCGAGGTGAGGGCGTTGCGGGTGCGGGTGCGGGCGAGTTGCGTGAAGCGGTGCCGGCGGGGGCGTGGGCACGGCGCTTAGCAGCAGCACCGGGCAGCCACTCTCACATGCATGGCGTGCGCGGGGATCTTCGTCCCGCAGACCTCAAGCCCGCCAACATCTTGGTCAACAGCGTCGGCGTGGCCAAGATCAGCGACTTTGGCCTAGCGCGCGAGCACCAGAACACCACCGTCTACACACGTGAGCCCCCATGGTGGCGACTCGCCGCTGCACACCAGCCTGACGCGGGGCGGTTGCTCGTTGCGTTCCCAGAGCCCGCGTGCGCTGTTTGACGCGTGCGCTCCCACCGTCGGCGCCGGCACGCTCACCTGCTTGCGTGTGCTTCCGCCTCGTTGGCCCCCGTCATCACCACATGCAGAGCACTTTGGCGCGGGCACGCTCAGCTACATGGCTCCCGAGCTCCTCAAAGGAGGCGGCGCCTCGGCCTCGCTCACCGACAAGGTGGACATATACGCGCTGGGCATCATGCTGTGGGAGCTGGCCGCCCGCCAGCTGCCCTGGAAGGGCTGCAGCGACGTGCAAGTGCAGGCGCTGGTGAGGCGAGCGACCCCCGCCGCACCATCGCTGCTCCGCCCCGCTCCGCCCCTGCGCCCTCGCGGCGGACGCGACAGGTCTGGTTCAAGCACGTTCACGCCTGTGCCACGGTGGGTGTTGCGTCCCCGCAGGTAACGTCAGGGCAGCGGCCGCCGATGCCCGGCCCCGGCCAGGCCAATGCCGCCGGCGGGCCTGGGTCGTCCATCAGCCTGCAGCCGCCGCAGGGCAGCCAGGCCAGCCTCTCTGCGGCCTCGGCCTCGGCGGCGGCGGCGGCGGCAGGGCTGCCAGGTGACGAGATGCTGAGCCGTCTGCCGGGCTACGCCAGCCTGATCCGCGCCTGCTGGCAGCAGAAGCCGCACCGGCGGCCGACGGCGGCCGCCGTGTGCAAGACGCTGCGCGCGCTGCTCGAGGGCGAGGAGATGCGCGAGCTGCAGCAGGCGTGGTGAGCGAGCGATGCAGCGGCGCGCACGCGCCCGCCGCGGGTTGCACCAAACGCGCAGAGAACCTATAAGGCGGTTGCTGAGGGTGCCGCTGTGTGTGAGCTGCAGGGTGGCCGCCCGCGACGCGCAAGCCCTCGCCATGCAGGCCGCCAAGGAGAGGGCGGCGGCAGAGGAGGAGGAGCTGGAGCGGCGCTCGGCGCTCGAGGGCGGCGGCGGCGGCGGCGGCGGCGGCGGCGGCGCGGCGCTGCTGGCGGCGGCGGGGCCGGCATCGTCGCTGGCGCGGCACGCCGCGCTGTCGCTGGATGACGTGCTGCCGCCCGCGCTGGGGCGCACCGAGCCCTGAGCGATCATCGAGCCCTGAGCGATCATCGTGCCCCCGCTCCTGCACCTGTGGCGTCGCGTCGAGGCCGTTGTGGACGGGTTGCGTTTGCATTTTCTGGATAAGGTGGCGGGCTGGCGGTGGCTTTGGCCCACCGCTCATGCATGCTGTCGGTGTGCGGTGGCGCCGGCCCCCCAATCCCTTGGCAGTGGTGGCGGTGATGGAAGCCTGACGGAAGGCCCCGTGTTGCTCTTGACCGTCTGTTTCGTTGCGACGGCCTGCCAGCATTGTTGTGCGGAGGCCGATGAAGCACACTGTTTGCTGCCGCCCCCTTGCGGTCCGCGTTCCTACGCGCTCAGTCTGCACCCGTTTCCCAGGAGTGGTGCTTCCGGGTTCCCTGATGCCCGCGCTGCACTGCCTGCATTGAGCACTGCATGACGCCCTGCTGTGCGCCTGGGCCACATAAGGAGCCGCTGCTCCCGTTCTGCCGCCTTTTCTGCCGCCTGCTTGGTGCACCGCGCCATCGTGCGACAGCTCAGTTGCACGTTCCATGCCTTCGCAAGCGTCCACGACGCAGTCCCACAATATGCAAACCACGGTCTGGACGCCGTAAAACCTCGGCACGCACTTGTCCTTGTCTCCGTCAACCGTCCCGGCTGTCAAGCGTGCCGGCTCGCCACACATTGTCCTCTTGTCACAGCGCACGTCGCACAACACACACACAGCCCACACGGCGCAACGCGCGAACACACGCACACCTTGGCCTTGCTGCTGCGCGCAAGCCACCCGTCCTCTCTCCTGCAGTGCGCATCGCTGCGTCGCCCCCCCGCACGCTTCACCCCAGCCGCTCAACTCAGGAGCAGCACGCTGCGTCGCCCACCACCACAACGAAAAAGCCCAAACCCACGCCTCCCACCGCTGGCCCGCAGCACCGGCACGTCCCTGAGGATCCCCGAGGCAGCCAGGTGCGCCGGTTCGCCAACACGTCACGACTGGAAGAATGGGACGAGGGAGGCGAGGGTACAGCGGGCCCTCGACCCCCCGGCGGGAGCGTCACATCACGTGCATCAAACACCCGTCCGAGCCAGCAAGCCCACGCGCCCCTCGTCACGCAGCCCCCGGCATGGCGCGGCTCAACAACGGCGCGTGCCGAGCGCTGCGCTCACGCGTTCTTGGCGGCGAACTCGCGCATGAACGAGGCGAGCTGCTGCACGCCCTCGATGGGCATGGCGTTGTAGATGGAGGCGCGCATGCCGCCCACGCTGCGGTGCCCCTTGAGCTGCACCATGCCCAGCTTCTCTGCCTCCTTGATGAACACCTGCAGGAGGGGCCGCCAGCAACGCCACACACAGACAGCATTTAGTGAGCGAGGCAAGGGAAGTGAACTCTCACGGCAACTTCACAATTGGAGAGAGAGGGCGCCTCCCGCCGTCGCTCCCTGCGTTGGGTGCCGCCCCCCCCCCCCCCCCCCCCCAAACCCCCGCCGCCCAGCGGTGGTGCCCTCGGCGGGCCGCCAGCCGCACGCGCACGCGCGCACCTTTTCGAGGTCTGGCTTGGAGGGGATGGTGAAGGGCACGTTCATGAGCGAGCGCACCGCCGGGTCCACTGGGTTGTTGTAGAAGCCGTTGCTGTCGGCGATTGCGTCGTACAGCACCTTGGCCTTGGCCTCGTTGGACGCCTGCACCGCCTTGAGCCCGCCTGCGCGCCACGACGCAACAAGAGCGGCAGGCAGGCCGCATCACGGCGCGCAATCAAGTCGCAGCGCGTCCGCCTGCTTGGCTTCAATCCACCGCCTGAACGTTCGACGCGCTGTGCCCACATCATGCGAGACCCGTCTACGCCAACAGGGCAGCAAGCTCGTCCTTCTTGCTCACCCTTCTTGAGCAGGTGGTCGAACACGAGGCCGCACACGTAGATGGCCCAGCAGGGAGGCGTGTTGTACATGGAGTCGTTGTCGGCGTGGATCTTGAAGTCCAGCATGGTGGGCGTGTCTGGCCTGCGGACACGGGTGATGTGGGACCAGGGAGCACAGGGCAATTGCGCTCAGGTGCGGTGCCATGCCTGATGCGCATTGGCGCTCTTGTCCCCCAAAGCCCGCCGCGCGCTCCCCGGCTGGGTTGAGGTTGCTGGCTGCTGCCCTGCGCGGCCGCTCCGCCGCCGCTGCCTGCTGCCCTTGCCTGAACAGGCAGCAGCAGGGTGCGGGGCGCACCTGGCCTTGCCGAGGAGGTCGTCGCGCACGATGGCGATGGTGACGCCGGCGGGGCCCACGTTCTTCTGCGCGCCTGCGCACGCAACCCCAGCACACGGCCACAAATCGCTCAGCGCGCAAGGCGCCTGACGCAGCCCTCCCCCCAGCCGCCCGCAGCCTTTCGTTCACTCCTCCGTACGGCCACCCAGCAGCACCCCGCCGGCCATGCCCCGCTGCACCCCGCACCGGCGTAGATGATGCCGTACTTGGCCACGTCCACGGGCTTGCTGATGAAGTTGCTGCTCATGTCGCTGATGAGCAGCCGCCCGCCCACGTCGGGCACCGACTTGAACTCCACGCCGCCAATGGTCTCGTTGTCGCAGTAGTGCACGTACTTTGCGTTGTCGCTGAGCTTCCAGGTGCTGGGCGGCGGCACCGACTTGTTGTCGCCCTTGGCGGCAAGGTTGGCGGCCGTGTACTTCTTGCCCTCCTCGTACGCCTGTGTGTTGCCGCAAGGGAGAAGTGTGTGTAGCAAGGGAGGTGAGGCGAGGTGGGGGCGGGCAGGGCGCGCCGGAGGCTGTTGGGCAGGCGTCCCCCCCCGGCAAGAGCGCCCAGCGCCGCCTGCGCACCTTCTTGGACCAGGCGCCAGTCACCACGTAGTCGGTCACGTCGCCGGGCGCCGTCAGGTTGTAGGGCAGCGCGGCGAACTGCGTGCTGGCACCGCCTGCACCGGCCAAGGCGCGGAAACGGCCGTCAGCGTGCGGTGCACAGCACGATGCTGCCCCAAGGCCACTGCACGGCGCACTACCACGCACCCTGCAGGAAGAGGACCTTGTAGTTGCTGGGGATGGCGAGCAGCGTGCGCAGGTCGGCCTCGGCCTTTTGGATCACCGCCTCGTACTCCTTGCCGCGGTGGCTCATCTCCATGATGCTCATGCCGGTGCCCTTGTAGTTGATCAGGTCGCGCTGCGCCTCCTCCAGCACCTGCGCGTGCGGGCAGCACGATCATCGCGGCGGTGTGCGAAGCTGCGCCCACTGTGCGCGCGCTCCAGCGCTGCTGCACGCCGCGCGGCTCGAGGCCACGCTGAGCATCGCGCCTGGCGTTGTGCGTGGCCGCTGGCCCACACGCGCGGCGCTGCGTGCGCCCCGGCGTGTTTTTCGGCACCCAGGTCGTGCCGACACACCGTGCGCCGCCACGCCCAGAGCCAGTGGGCTGCAACGACGATGGCGTAGCACTGTCGCACGTCTGGATGTACGCTCGGCTGCTGCGAGAGTCCTACCTGCTTCCCCGCGGTGGCGCCCCAAGGCCAAAGAGCGCACCCACCTCGACAGGCAGGATGGCGGGGCCAGCCGAGAAGTTGTAGATCCGGCCATGCGGCAGCTTGCTGGCCGACGGCGCGCCCGGCGCGCTGACGGCAGCGGTCGCGCACACGCGCACGCACGCCCTCCGGCTGCCCGCGACGACGCGGCGGGCCTGGCCGTGCTGGGGAGGCACTGCTGCATCCTTGTTCTGCTTCTCTGATGAGCGTGTGGACGTGCGTGAAAAGCGTGAGCGAATGCGCGCGGCCGTGCTCCGTGCTCTGCACGGCGGCACAGCCCTCATTTGCACCCTCATGCGGCAACGTCCACGACGCGTGCGCCACATGCAGCACGCATGTGGTGGCCTGCCACGCTGTTCACGTGGCGCGGTGATGAAGGCCCGGGGACGGACCCCACAGGCGCCACCGTCGTACCAGCAGATGCGACGCAGGAGAGCGGCGGTGGCGGCGCCCCCGTGGACTGGGCAAGCCTGCCCCCAGGGCTGTGGCAGCGCTGCCTCCAGGCTCTTCCGCCGGCCAGCCACAGCGACTGCCATGCCGCTCTCTGCGCATCCCGCACGCTGGCCAGCGCCGTGCTCCACGCCTCACCCACTCCGTCGCTGCACTGGGAGACCGAGGAGGACGAGCAGGAGGACGTGGAGGGGCTGGTGCGCAGCGTGCGGCTGCTCCAGCGGCTCTGGGACGCCAGCGGCCCGCCGGCGCCGCCCCGACAGCAAGAGCACGAGCCACGGGACTTCAAGG
>VFQP010002064.1_pt1 | contig 23706 bp, 43 predicted proteins | sample 3512351 | NCBI WGS metagenome assembly VFQP01 (sample SAMN10412372, study PRJNA504923) | tailings metagenome | isolation source: Relicate 1 Philex TSF1 revegetated site | place: Philippines: Tuba, Benguet | collected 2017-08-29
TAATGACACACAACACAACCCCTCCAACACAGCTTGCCCTGCACGAGACCAAAATTACATTGACACGGCTCTACCAGATGCTGACCTTTGACATTGACAACGATTATCACCTCAAGGGACTGCGTACCTCACACAAGATCACCATCCAGCCTGTCGATGGCGTGCACTGCCATGTGCTGCGCCGACCTCCCCCGCAGAAGTAGCCAGCTTGTACAATGTATAATTTTCCATCCCACGTTGTCTGCAACCACAGGAAACTCTTTCATGAACAATGATGTTACACGAAAAGCAACATCTATCCATCAACAGTGCTTCATACGCTGGCACCTGCGAAGTGCTGCTTTCTGAAGGATGTACAAAACATGGCATTCTCAGTGAAAAAGCCCGCACGCAGCAAGACAATGTACAAAGCAAACACAAGCAGCACTGCAAGAGCAACACGCACACCGAAAAACATGCAATGAATCATTCCCCTCCTCCGATACGCCAGCACGCTGCAACGCAGTGCAATGCAATGGTGTACCCATACAGAACCAACAGCACGCTCAGTCCAAGGGCGCAGCACATCCTGGCAGCAAGATGTCGAAAAAGCGGAAACTGCTCTGGGGAAAACAACTTGTCCAGATCCACAAAGATTGTCAGTAGCAAAAATGAAACCGGATCCGCATGCTCTCACTTATGGGCTCTGTGGCGTGTGTAAACGGTGCCGGTCAACATTTTGGTTAATATTGGTCAATATACCCAAACATATTCCTCGATCAATACCCGCATACCTTGACAGTCTCAAAGCTGCTGCCCACTACATCTTCTACTGCATATGCACGCTGTGCGCCGTTACCCTCAAAGAGCTCTGTCACAGATACATCGTCTGTGGCATGTGCTGCAGGCACGCCGTTGGGTGTGAGGGTGGCAATGGCAGCCTTCAGGGCAGGGGTCTGCTCATAAATGTCCTTGACATTGGTGGCAATAGTGTTGGCAATGGCCTGTTGGTTAAGGGGGGTGCAATGGATGACACATGAATCACAACAACATCAAGGTAACCTCCAATACCCCCCCCCCCCTCACAGTACCTCAAGTGGCAGAATGACAAATGGCTCTTCAATCTGCACACCAATTTCCTCAATACCCAGCAGCACAAATGCCAAAATCACTGCAGAGGGGATGGTGGCCCACCCACAAGGAGACCACATGGTGAATGGCAGGAAAAACAGCCACAGCACCAAAAAGCGTGACGTATGGCGAGTGTACGACACAGGGATGGGTGTACGCAGGATGCGCTCACAGGCACCAACGTAATCCTCAAAGGCGGTCAAGTTTTCATCGATACGGAATCGCTGTGCTGCATTGAGGCGGGCACGAGCAATAATCTCTGCCATGGCTTGCATTGCCAGGTTGGGGGCATGGACACTCTGCAGCACCATCTCCACTTCTTGAGGTGTCAGGATGTTCTGTGTTTTGGTTGGTGTGTAAATAGCATTTGATAACACACCATTTGTACCCCACCACCACAACACACCTGCAGGTCCTGCTGCCAGGCCTTTTTCTCCCTCAAGTGGTTTTTCAGGATCCAGGGAAATGCACGCAGCCAGCGGAAGAATGCGTCACGGAGCTGCACATCTGCGGGATCAGTTCCAGGCAGCCATGTGGCTGCTTGACGGGCAAGATCGCGGCTCCTGTTAACGCAGCCACCCCAGAGCTTGCGTGCCTCGTCAAAGCGGCCATAGCTAGTGTTGGTACGGAAGACGAGCAAGAGGGAAAGGGCAAAGGAGGACAGGTTGAAGGCAACGGGGGCCTTCATGACCAGGGATGGCCAGTTGGCAGGGATAAACTTGCCAGCCTGTTTGTGTGTGTACATCGTCAAAAGGTGTACAAAAGGCAGAGTCACACTACATGTTGGTAGTCAAAAATCACAATGTTGTCACTACATACCGCACGGAATGTTTCATAATAGCCCAGCATGGTGCTCAAGAGGGCAACCACGAGAAGGGGGCCAAACAAACCATAAACAATGCGGGACCTGTGATGGTGGTGAGTTTCGTGGTAGTGCTGCACTCTGCTCGACCAGCCAACCACATGACCATCACACATACTTGAAGAGACCAGCCATGTGTCGCAGATATCGCTTGGTGGAACGGTGGGCAGCCCTGTGAGATACAAGTCGCACGGTAAACCCTGCAATCCAGAATCACCGCACCATGCCTGATCTGGGTGTTTATATCCACATCCAACCACCCACAACCCCCTGGCACACCCATTCATACCATTTGTCATGATCATACACCTGTGAAAGAGGGCGAAACAGCTCATGAGCAAGCGCCCGCGCGCGATCTGACAGCATCGTTGCTCATGCATACCGTTCGGAAGCCCGCAAGTCGCTCTTCCTTGGTCATATCACGCCATGGAAGCATGGGCGGCACTTGACCAGAGCCACTGTGAAGAGGAACTGCTCCTTCTGCCATGGCAACAATGTTGCTTGTGTGTACGCGTTTGCGCATGCCCAGACGCAGAGGTGCGATGGGAGTTGCTGCAATGATGTTGGTCTTGCACAGGCGAGTGGACATGGCCACACGAGGCGCCTGCGCCTGCATGAATACGCCAGCACACATGGGCATCGTGTAGTATCCAAATACGTGACAAGTTTCCACAAGGATTGCTGCGTTCTTGAGTTTAATACCGTGCTAGGTTCCGGTTCAATGGCAGGATGGCAAGTTGTGAGATTGATTTTTCTGACTGCTGCTGGAAAGGTACCCGTAGGAGGAATGGTGTCATGTGCCTGCATCAACAGGGGTGTTGGCAGGGGCGTACATTGATGTGTGGGGGCATCAATACACATGTACATGCACACTGATTGAGACTGTTACATTATGAACAAGCCACGGTCACTCTCTGTGGGCTGTGTTGCTGTACGTTCGTGGACACTCTACTGTCTCTCATATCCGTCTTTTGCCTGTCACAACCTGTCCCTTACACAAAACATAAACAATTGCTCGACATTGGCACGACATTAATCGCAAGCCGCTTCCTTTACTTCATCAACGACCAATCATCAGCGACATCTGAATGCTCAGACATGTGCTCCTTTGCTGCGCCATATCCCACATCCTATCCCTGCCGCACATGCTCGGCACAGACGCAGCACAACCAGCACAATTTCGTGTCATGGTCATTGGCAACTCGCTTACATTCACTGGTGATGTCCCCAAACGCCTCCAGGAAATCCTCCAAATCTACAAGGGCACTGCAACCAAGGTTGTTGTGGAAGACTATGCAGTACCATCCACCAATCTGTCGATTAGTGCTATCGCGATGATGGATCCCAAGTCGTCCATGTACTCGCTCATCCGCAAGTGCTGGGATGTAGTGGTGTTGCAGGAGCAATCACAGATCCCAGGACGGTGGATACCTACTGGGGATGACCTCAGTGATGAGGTGTCTGCCCAAACAGAGGAGCTTTATCGATTGGTCAACGTATCGCTCCCCGCAGCCCTGCGTCCCACTGTGACAGCAGCAACCACAGTCACACAGGACTTTCAGTGGCTGGTATGTTGATGGGGCCGCAATGTACATACACGTCAATGTCTCTGCAACCACCACTCCCTACAACAGAGCAGCCTGGCATCGCTGCAAACCATTGCCATTGCCGCAACAAGCCTGTGCAAAAAAGCCAACGTGGTGCTGTATTGTACATGGGGCTACAAAAAGGGGGACACCACTGACAAGGCCCGATATCCTGATTTTGCAACAATGCATGCTAAAACCACCAGGGGGTACCTTGCATATGCAGCAGAGGTGGGTCCACTGTGTGTGGTGGGGAGGTGCAATCGTCTGTGTACATACCGCTCTTTGCCCAACACAGACGCAGCAGCAGCTCAACATCAGCACCACCATCGGCCCTGCTGGAACGACAATGTTGCTGGTGCAGGCAGGGCAGAAAAGTGCAGAGGCCATTGCGGCCAAGGTGAGCTTGGATACCCTGTTGCAAGACGAAAAGCACCCAACCGGGCTCGGGGCGTATGCAGCCGCGCTGTCCCTAGCCAACGCCATTACAGGGATATGCCTGCAGGGACCAACATACGCAGCTCTCGCCAGCAGCAAGAGCGCGCAAGCATTGCTGCAGCAACTGGCGTGCACGGCGTGGCAAGCTCAGGTGCAAGTGGCGCCGTAGTAGCACTTCATTCAACATTGCATTCATCATTGCATCGCCAACAATTGTAAGTCCTGAATAGCACTGAGGGTATTGTGTGCAGATTGTTGCGTTGCAGCAGCAGCGATACTAAACACAGCACAAGGCTCGAGGGGCAAACAAGCAAACACAATTTCCCCCAACACGATGCAAACTCGTTTGCAAGCACCTCGTCCGGGCGCATGCGTGCTCCCACGATCAACGCATTTGATTGCAGCACAACCTGTGGCATTGGCACCATTGCCCAAGGCCTCGGGTTTGCGATCCAGGCAGCTCACGGTCAAGACATGCGCGACAGCAACGCTGGACAAGCCACGCCTTGACGTGGACGAGGACAAGGAGAAGCGTTTGGAGCAGTTTCGTGTGGTATGAGAGGCTGGTTGCTGGACACAGGCATTCACCACAATTGGTGGTGTGCATCCCTCAACCCACCTACAGGTCTATGACTTTGACAAGTGGGCATCGCACCGCAGCACACGCCGCTACCTGCGACACGTCCTGGGCATGTTCAACTCACGCATTGTCACTGGCCTGCAGTTTCCCCTGACATTCATCGGCACCACCGCCACGTTGCTCTGCATTTACGAAACCCTTCTCAGCCAGGTGTGGGGGTGTAGTGGTGGGTTACCTATACGACCAACATCCTTTTCCGTCTGCAATCCTCTTGGATGGCACCTGATACAACACCCCCTCCCACACACATAAACCCAACAGGGTCAATTTCCCGACTGGGCACCCGAGCTTCTGATCAAAAACCCCGTGGCATTCAACCTGTCTTCCGCAGCACTGTCGCTCCTCCTGGTCTTCCGCACCAACGCCAGCTACGGCCGCTTTGACGAGGCCCGTAAACTGTGGGGTGGCGTGGTCAACCGAAGTCGCGATATCACACGCATGGCCTGCAGCTACTTTAGCTACGACGAGCGCGACATGCTGGCCGCCTTTGTGCGCTGGCAGGCCGCCTTTCCCTGGGCATTGAAAAACCACCTGCGTGAGAACAAGACTTGGGAAAAGGACCTCAAGGACATTTTGTTGGCAGAGGAAATTGCAATGCTGGCCAAGAGCCCCCATGCGCCCTCCACCGTGTGCATGACGCTCGCAGAAATTTCCAGCCGCACCAACATGACCCCTGCAGAGCGCTTCCGCATCGACGAAAACCTGACCTATTTCATGGACATGGCCGGTGCATGCGAACGCATCTTGCGCACCCCCATCCCCGTGTCGTACACACGTCACACATCGCGTTTCCTGACCATCTGGCTGTTTTTCCTGCCATTTGCAATCTACCCCAAGTGCGGCTGGGCCACCATCCCCGCATCCATTCTGCTCGGCTTTGTGTTGCTGGCCATTGAGGAAATTGGTGTGGCCATTGAGGAGCCCTTCATTGTGTTGCCATTGGAGGTACTGGGTGTTGGGTGGAGAGGCATGTGCTGTATGGTGTATCATTGCAATATGTATTTCATTCTGTTATTCCACACAGGCTATTGCAACCACTATCTCGACCAATGTAAAGCAGCACTTGGCCCAGGTGGACGATGTGCAGGGGTTGGTCAATGAGACATCCTTTGCCACCAAGGGCTACAACCGCCGTGTGGAGGACTTGTTTGAGGCCTCCCGCAAGTAGATTTGTGTAGTTGGCATGGAGGGAGACAGTGGGTCGTGAGCATATTGTTTTGTGTCTCAAGGCAGGGGTGTACAACCCGTGGTGGTTTAATTCATTTCAAGAGGTGCATATATTCTGTGAGAGGAATCACCCGTGTGCACATTTGTGTAACAAAGTTGCTTCTGGAAGTGCGTAACCAGGCTGGAAGTGCGTAACCAGGCTGGGAGCAGGACGCTGATTTTGAGAGCGCATTTGCGTCTCCCAAAGCCTTTTTCCAACTGGTGAAGACGTTTTTGCCATGTTTTTCTTCGCAGCAGTTTTTCGTGAGGCCATCGTTGTTACAAACATCCTGCACACAAAACCAAGCATCACGCCAGCAGTCAACACAAAATGGATCGCAGCATGGCAATGTCAACGGCAGTAGTATTCGTTTCACTTTTTTGCATGACTACCGCCGCAAACGGTACGGATGTAGTTGCATACATGTTGCTGCTTCGTGTACTGCTGAAACGTCGTGTTTAAAGTGTTGCGGTTGCGGAAGCTGAGTTCGATCAATGGCGCTACCCGTACCTTACGAACGCATTGCAACCCTGCGTTGGTGTTGCATTGGCCAATATTATGCTACTGCTACAGCACTGGACTACAATTTACCCCCTCTCATTCACACCCACAGTGTCGACAGCGGCCCTGCCCCAAGCGGCAACTGCTGCTGCTGGTCCAGCCAGCGATGTTTTTGGCTTGTTTGAGCAGGCATATGATCCTGAAAGCTATGGCTTGTCTGCCAATATATCTGGCTTTGACGACTATGATATTAGCAGTTTTGCGTGCCTCTCTATTTTCACGGCGTTGGAGTCGTTTGAGTTTATATCCACCAACCTGACATTCGAGGTATGCGCGGTTGGGGTTAAATACATGGCTGTTGGAATTGTCATTTGCTGTACAGAATAATGTGCTGCAATACACTTGATCTCCCACATACACAGGTTTTTGTGGACTTGCTCAATGCAACTGCCACGGCATTCCCCAACTCAAAAGCAGGTATAGTTTCGCCTTGTTGATTGCGTTTTATTGTTGATATTTGTGATGGGTTTTTGTCAGCCCCACTATTTGCATGATTTTCCATGATATTTTGAATGATGAGCATGTATGTGTTTGTGCTTGATTGTACGCGCACGCCACCCATTCTCTCAAAACCGCACAGCCCAATTGGTGGCAGGCAATGGCAACTACAGTGTGCTTGCCCCCACTGACAATGCATTCAGCAACGTGTCTATTGCTTCCCTGCTCGCCAACAAAGAGTTGCTCAACAAGACCATGAATACACACATCATTGAGCTACCATATAATGCTGGTTCTTTGGACCAGGTGGACGACTTTGTGGCCAACATTACGGGCATTATTGGCCAGCCCCTCATCCCCGAGGAGCGCATCGTACGTGGTGCTGTTGTTGTGCATGAGAGTAGAGTGCATGTTGTCCAACTCCATTCAAATATCCAGCATTCACACACATATTGTGTTGTATTCTTCTCATCAACACAGTTTGATGTCTCGTCGGTAGCGGCATCTGGTGTAGGTCTCATTTCCAACGCAAGCCTTTACGAAGGGGATTATGGGCTCGACCCCTATCCATTGATTCCAGAGCCCACACTGGTATATACACCCATCTGCGGGGGTGGTGTTGCCCTTCCCCTGGCTGTCCCACTCAAGACCACGTGAATGTCCATGGAAATGGATTCGTAAACTGACTGAGTATTGGTCATGCACAAGTAGTAGTTGTCATGTGTTCTTGCATAATGCGCCCCCCCGTGATAAAAGCCACTGGGGCTGCATGGGTTTTCTTTTGACCAACCATTTTTTACTCCTGCAAGATTAGTGTGTAAATATGTTGTGCATTGGTGCATCCAACCAGCCACTATGGTCAACAAATGGCGCTTCAATTTGTCGCTCTTCGTTTATCAGACAACCATTTCCTTCCGCGCAAATCTCATTCAACTCAGTATCAAGTAAGAGCGATATACAAGCGATACTGCACACACCATTTTTACCAACAGCCTCAGGGAAACATGCGCATCCCACAGATCGTCCTCTTTGTTTTGCTCGCAGCATCGTGTCACGGTCTGTATAGCATTGTATACTTGCAATATTTGTACCTATGTGCACATGCACATCAAATGCACATCAAGTAATGCACTCCAGACGGTCAATCGTACATCAACAGGTGCACGACCAGTTGCACCAGTGTCCTACACGGACTATGAAGTGGACTACCCCATACTAACATCTATCACTGACGACGATAAGAACGGCCTGTACATCTGCCATGGAGTCCTAGCCTCGCTCGAGTCATTCGGGCCCGCATATGGGCTCTCCTTTAGCGTATGCCCTCAACACCTTGCTTGGTGTTGCACTGTCATCACATCACAACGTATCAAACACCCACACACCCAGGTGTTTGAGGAGCTGCTCAATGTCACCGCACAGCGATTTCCAACCTCACGTGCAGCTGCCCTCGTGGCAGGGAACTCCAATTATTCGGTACTTGCACCCACAGATGATGCATGGGACGCATCTAATGTTGAGATGGATATGCTGTTTAGCAATGCAACCATGATGAAGCAGCGAGTGGATGCACACATTGTGCGACTCCCCACCTTGCAGACGTCCATGGACAAACTCGGGGCCCACATAGCGGCAGTAATCAAGCAACCAGTCCTATTGCACACACAAAAGGTACTGCGAGGGTGTTGCTGCTGCTGTTGTTGTTGCACATGCTGAGGTGCTGCCAATTGCCGAGGTGCCACCCATGTTTCACCATCTTGTTTATACAGATGTTTGACCTGGCGTTTTCGTTAAACGGTGTGTGGGGTGGCATTGTGGTGTGTTGCAGTATCCAGTGTATGTTTATAACCTACAGTCTCATCAATCCAGGTGCAGAGCCATCTGTCCGTAGCAACACGGTGGATGTGGCAGACTTGGCTGAAACCCTGCCTGTATGGACTGTCACGTGCAACGGGGTACGATGCTGTGCGGGGTACAGCACATGTGCTCCACACATGAGTGAATTCACACGCAACACACCACACAGGGGTTTGTGGTGCCCATTGACAATGCTCTGCAACCTCAATAATAATTTCATTTTGTGTTTGCACTGTTTTTGTCATCTACATGCGATTCACACTGTGTCTACAGTAATATGTAATAATGTAAACACACGTGACACGATGCGAGGCTTGCATGGCGCGGTTCTACTCAGTGCGCTTGTATTGACGAGTGTACATGGTCAAGGTGCGCAAGGCGGTATATAGTCATCGCGGTTGTCTTAGACGCAGAAGACAACACAAAAACGACTTGATTAATAGCCAAACGTATGGATCTACAACATCTTGAAATTCCTCCATCATCCGCTCACAGCCTTTGACCTCGTCCCTGCACCACCATACAACCCCAATGGCTCCAATGGTACGTGCTACGATGTTGTGGATGTGTTGTGGTCACTTCCAGGATTGCAATTCCAGGTATGTTGGTGCTTTTTCGTTCTCTTCTGCCAGTACGTATCCCAACCGCATCGTATCCCGCCACACAACACAGACGCTGCTGCAACTCCTCAACATGAGCGCCACGTGGAACCCGGGAGGCAAAGCAGGTAATGCTTGGTTCACGCATTTGCATTTGGTCCTCCCAACCATGAAACACCGTTGACCCACAGATCAATTGCTTGCTGCGCAAGGTCAGTGGAGCCTTGTAGCACCAACAGATGCTGCATTCTTCGTTGCCCTGCAGGCCAGGAACCTCAACACTACCAGGATGTTTGGGAATAGCACGTTTGTACTTGATATTGTAAACAAGCACATTGTTGAAATAAAGGTATGGTGTGATGAAGGGCATATGTATTGTCCGTATGCACATTTTGCCCATGCGCCATCCACCCTCCATCAACCCACAGACACAACCCCCACCAGCTGCCTCATTGGGGCGCTTTCTTGCATCTATGTTGAACGTCACACAAAACATCAGCCCCACAAAAGTTGCACTGCCAATTGCGGAAGGTATGCTGAGTGTGTGCAGTTGCTGTTTATCCCCTACCATGTACCATGCCTTTTCACATGTATACAGGAGAAACTGTTGAGTCAGCATCCACTGGTGGTGTGGCGCAAGAGCATGTTGTGCCCCTTGTACTGCAGTTGTGTGGGGACGAGCGTGATGACAGTGGCTACATGTTTGTGACCAGTCAGGCCGTGTTGACTTGATTACTACTTTTGTATATTCGCAGCATTGTTGCTAAACCCCGGCATTGCATTGTACGCACCTGTACGTAGCCCTGTAATCTTAACGTCGTTCAACCTCGCATCCCATAGAATGTTGTCGTGATTCCCATACCATCAACTAGTACACCCCAAAACACACCCCAAAACATGAAGGGTCTGATGCAAAACCACCCGTTGATTGTCAATAACATTCTTGATTACGCAGCAACGTTTCATCCCGAGCAAACATTGGCAACATGGATGCCCGAAACCCCTGGACAGACCCAACTGATAACCTACAAGGATCTGCACACCCGCTCCAAGCTCTGTTCCCTATCACTCAAGGGTTTGGGAGTCAGGTGTGTGAGGTGGTGTGCACCGTGGGCAGGATTTTGGTCTGCACCATCATCGTTCCCCACCGACACAGGACGGGTGATATTGTGGCCACTCTTGCGTGGAACAGCTCGCGCCACTTTGAATGCTGGTATGGGATCATGGGTATTGGTGCAGTCTGCCATACCCTCAACCCACGACTGTTTACCGCCGACCTGGAGTACATCATCAACCATGCCGGTGACGTTGCCATCATGGCCGATGCCATGTTTGCACCATTGCTTGAGCAGCTCCTGCCACACTGTCCATCTGTACGCCATGTTGTGTTGCTCAGTTCTGAGCGTGCCATGCCCAAGGAGACCACCCTGCCTGCTGCGTTGTGTTACGAGGTAGGTGGATGCGTGGATGCTGATGTTGTAAGACAATGATGTGCATCACTAGTGTGTGTGCCATCAACCACCACAGGAGTTGCTGGCAGATCAGTATGCGCATTTGGAAGCCTTTCATTGGGAGGTTCCCAGTGAAGATTGTGCTGCTGGGTTGTGCTACACCAGTGGTACCACCAGCAGGCCCAAAGTACGTGTGTATTTTTTGACTGCACTTGGGGTCAAAATTTTGGGGCACGGGAAGATGTTGGTTGCACGGGAAGATGTTGGTTGCACGGGAAGATGTTGGGTGCATGGGAAGATGTTGGGAATGCATGTTTCTTTGGAGACTGATCAACCGCCTCATTGTGATACTATGCACTGTGATACTACCTGTCCCCCAGGGTGTGCTGTATAGCCATCGTAGCAACTACCTGCATGGGCTCATTGGTCTGCAGGAGGACATGGTTGGTCTGAAAAGCAGCTCCTCTGTACTTGTTGGTATGAAAACGGAGAATAGGAGAGAGGGGGGTTGGGAGAGGGGGGATAGAGGGGGGGATAGAACAATGGAGTTTGTGAGCTGCTGTTGTGACTGAAATGTGAAGCGTTGTCAAAGTGTCAAACATATCAAAGAGTCAAACACCAGTACACCCCCACCCCACCCCAGTTGTCCCCCTGTTTCATGCAAATTCATGGGCATTGGTCTTCCAGGGCCCCATGGTGGGGGCCCGATTGGTGCTCCCTGGCCCAGAACTCGATGGCCCCAGCATTTACCGGTTGCTAGAACAGCAAGCCGTGACAGTCACTGCAGCCGTCCCCACAGTGTTGCTCGGTCTATTGGAATACATGGAAAAGGAGCGAGTGCGTCCAAGCACGCTGCACAAGGTGATTGTGGGTGGTGCTGCGTGCCCTCCCAACATGATGGAGACATATGAGGACAAGTATGACATCACGGTAGGTTGGGTGCCAACGTTTTGGGTGTATGTGTATATGTTTGGGTGCTCTTTGGGTGTTTCACAGGATGCATATATCTCTCGTTCTCACAGCATGCGGATATCTCTTTTCCTCACAGGTGTTTCACATGTGGGGTATGACTGAGCTGTCTCCCATTGGCACGGCTGGCGGCCTCAAGGGTACGCTCCCTGCAACCCTCACATGTCCTGAGCGACGTGCAATTCAGCTCAAGCAGGGTCGTCCGCACCTGATGACTGACATGCGCATGTATGAACGTGGGTGGATACAAACATGGTGGAACCAAGGATGCATACAAATTGCAGAGCCCCTTCACACTCGGCATTGGTACTGCACACACACACACACACACGCACACACACACACACACGTTTGCACAGTGTGGATGATCATGGTCGTGCGCTGCCTCATGATGGCAAATGCATAGGCAACATTCAAGTACGGGGGCCACATGTGCTGCAGCGCTACTTCAAGGCTGACAAGGATGCTGTGGATGCTTCTGGATGGTTTGACACGGGAGACGTGGTATGTATGACAGGACAGGATTGTCTTGACGTGCCATGTGGTGTTGACGTGCCATGTTTGTGTTGACGTGGGCACACCAACGAGTTGGTTGGTACAATACAGTGTGCGATAGTATACAGTTGTTCGATACAGTAAGGGTGCTTTTAGTACAGGTGCTCAATCAACCCATCAACAAATAACAGGGTACGATTGATCAATGGGGTCACATGCACATTACTGATCGGTCCAAGGACGTCATTAAGAGTGGAGGAGAATGGATCAGCTCTATTGAAATTGAGAATGTGGCTGTCGGACATCCACAGGTACCGATGCAAAACATTGATGTGCGCAGGGCCTCACAGCATACCCACCTCTTAACCCCCCATATAAGAGCATTGCCCATGCATGAACGGACACGAAAAACAACAGGTGGCAGAGGCAGCTGTGATTGGGGTGCCCGACCCCAAGTGGACTGAACGACCACTGCTTGCAGTTGTGCCAGTGCTGCCAGAGGGCGCCACAGCGCCAGCCACACCCTCGGGTGGGGCAACATGGTCCCCACAGGCATCCGCTGCATTGTCCAAGGCGTCGGGCCTGACAAAGCAGAGTGTCTTGGCGTTTTTGGAAGGCAAGCTGGCCAAGTGGTGGATGCCTGATGAGGTGGTGTTTGTGCCACATATACCACATACCGCAACGGGCAAGATTAGCAAGCTGGAATTGAGAAACATGCTTGCGTTGTGGTCCAAGACACAGGGGCGAGCCAAGCTGTGATTTTGTTTTGTTGTTGGGTTCATGTTGGATTTTCTTGTAATTGCTGTTAGCGTATATCCTGTTACCATTGCATAACCTTCACAGCTGTTCACAATGAACTCTGCTCCAGACGGCATGGATGGGTTGCCACCCCAGCAGCGAGAGGCCTTGCTAGCTGCAATTGAGCAGATGCAGATTAGGGACAGGTATGTGCCCATCGGCATCTTTCATCAAAGCAATGGCGTGTCCATCAGCATCATGCATGGTAACCATCTGTTTCACCACCAAACATCTCCCCCAACCTCAGCCTTCGTATGTACAACAATGTTGTGGAGCGATGTTTCTTGGATTGCGTCAACAGTTTCAAGCGAAAGGACTTGGAAAAGGAGGAGGAGGCGGTGAGTGTCGGCTGGTGGGGCACATATGCTGGGGCAAACAGGCGCACCCTCATCCCTCACCCCACCCACCACACAGTGTGTGCAGCGATGTGCAGAAAAGTTTGTCAACTTTTCAGGACGTGTGGGACTACGTTTTGGGGAACTGTCAGCCCAAGCTGAGCAACAGATGGCGAGCGCCATGCAGCAGGGTGCCAAGCGATAGCACATTGTTTATCATCATACTTGTTGCCACATGCTATTAATCTACTCCAGTAACGCCCAATTGTTCTTACGTACATGTTTTATACATGTACTCGCGCTGTACTTATCATCACTCATGACAAAACCAACATCTCTCAACCCCCCCCCCCCCCATCATGCTTCCTTCCCCCCCTTTTCCTCATCCTCATCCCCAGGAATCACCAGCAACAAATCCCCTTCCTGCACCTGGCTCCCCAATGACGTCGCCAGGCCCTGCACCACCCCTGCCCGGGGTGCCTTGACGGCATGTTCCATCTTCATGGCCTCCACCACTAGCAGCCGCTGTCCCTCACTCACCACGTCCCCATCTGCCACATCCACCTTGATCACCTTGCCGGGCATGGGGGCCAGCACGCGGCCGCTGCCAGAGGGCCCCCCTTGGGCTGCGTGGGCCCAGTCAAGGGTGAGGGGGGTGATGAATTGGTGCCAGCGACGTGCAGCACCATTGCCTAGCCATACATCAGTGACCAGCTCCCTGCCTGCCGACTGGGGGTGGGGGGGGGATTACACACATATGGGTGGTGGGGGGTTGGGTGGGTTTATTGGGCACTGCAATTGTAACAACCACGTGTACTGCATTAGCAACAACTGCACTAGGAACATCTGCACTAGGAACAACTGCATTAGGAACAACTGCATGAGTAATAATCTGTAAACAACACTGTCTACTTGAATTGTTGTCACTGCAACCCCTGTAATCACCTATACCAACAACCGCAATCACCTATGCCAACCGCAATCATCTATACCAACCACAATCACCTTTACCTGGGTGTGTTGACTCCAATGGAAATTGATGATGTCATCATTGAGCACCACTGCCATGTGTGTATCATGAAGCTCATAGGACAAGATGTGTAGGGTGTCTATTGAAGTACAACCCTCCTGTGTCATGTTAAAGGGTTTGCTGGTGTGTGTGTGCGTGTGTGTGTGTGTATTGGTGGTGTAATGTGGTTTTTGATGGTATTGTCTTCTAATTGCTGTACATTGCAGTACAGCATGAAATTGCACCAATACAAAGCATACCCAAAATACCCCCCACACACACTACACCACGCACACACAACACCCTACATACACTCCCCCCCCCCCCAAACAAATACCTGTTGTACACGAAGTTGTATCTCCCCTTCCTTGTGCACTGTTGCCTGCAGCAAAAACGTGGCATCACTGAGGGGGTGCTGTATTGTATGGCCAACGGTCAACGCATGGTTGAGACGCATGGAGTCTCCCAGATGCCATGCACCCATGCCTGGTGTTTTGGGGTAGGCTGCCTGTGTGTATGTGGAGATGGTGTGTGTGTATGTGTGTATTGAGACGGTGTGTTTGTATCGAGATGGTATGTGTGTGTGATATATGAGGTGAAAATAACCATGAGATAACCACACACACACACGCACCAATCACTTGCACCACATGCACCCCCGCCCATGCACACACCCTTTTTCACCAACACACCGTGTACTTCTTCAGCGCAACAGCATGCCCCACCAACCACGCCAATGCCACCGTCACCCCTGATGGCACCGGTGTATGCATCAACTCCTCCTTGTGCTGTACAATGAACGATGTATTCACACCCCCAGCTTGGAATGCAGGGTGTTGGGCAACACGAAGCATAAAGTCCTGGTTGGTGGGCAACCCAGCCACCATCATCTCAGATAATGCGGCGCACAGGTTTTGCAAGGCAGTGGGTCGATCTGGGCCAGTCACAAGCACTTTAGCAATCATGGGGTCATAATATACCCCCACTTGATCACCTTGTTGTACACCACTGTCTACTCGAATTTGATTGGTTCCCGGTCCGGTGGTGAATTCAAATGTGCTGGTTGGGGGGGGGAGGGACCAGCGGGCGACGGTACCAGTGGCGGGGAGGAAATCGTTGTGGGGGGTTTCTGCGTATAATCGACCCTCAAATGCATGTCCCTGTTTTTGGGTGTGTTTTTTGGTGTGTGTGTGTGTGTGTCTTTTTTTTGGGGGGGGGGGGATGAGGGCAGCGCATGGTACATGATGGATAGGGACGTGCTGATGGTACGACACCATGCAATGCAACAAATGTACCACCCATACCCCCATACACAACATCTATACGCACACACACCCATGCACAACACCCATACACCCTTACACCCCTGCACCCCCACCCCCCCACACACGTACAATGCATGGTATCTGGTCTTGTGTGAGTGGCAAAGGCTCCCCAGCAGCCACTCGTAGCTGCCACTCTACCAGATCCAACCCGGTGACTGCCTCAGTGACTGGGTGCTCCACCTGTGTGTGAGGGAGCAAGGTGTGTGAGATGAAGGTGTGAGCTGTAGGTGTGAGAGGAAGGTGTGTGGTGAAAAGAAAGGGGAGATGTGTAATGAAATGAAATGGGAGGTGTGTAACGAAAGGAACGGGGAGGTGTAATGAAAGGAAAGGGAGTACCTGTAAGCGAGTGTTCATTTCCATAAAGAAAAATTCATCAGTGTCTGTGTCCATGATAAACTCCACTGTGCCTGTGAAATGAGAGGGGAAATGAGACAGGAAATGAGAGGGGATATGAGACAGGAAATGAGAGGGGAAATGACAGGGGACATGAAAAAAGGGAAGGAAATAGAGCACATCATACACGTACATCTTTATACATGCACATCTTTACACTTGTACATTTGTACACACGTACACCAACACACACCTGCATTTCTGTACCCAACAGCACGTGCAGCAGCAACAGCAGCCTCACCAAATCGCTGTCGTAGATCAGCATGCAAGCCTGGTGCTGGTGCTTCCTCAATTATCTATGTGTGGAGATGTGTGTGGAGGTGCGTGTGGAGGTGATCGAGGTGTGTGTGGAGGTGATGTGGAGGTGTGTGTGGAGGTGATGTCACATGCAACAATGCAACACACATGGTATGCTATGTGATGCATGTACAACAAACAACTCTCACACATAGACACTCACCAACACAACCCACCCACCAACACACCAACACACCACACCTTTTGATGCCGCCGCTGTACTGAGCAATCACGCTCATACAGCCACACCACATTATCATGATCATCTGCAAACACCTGCACCTCCACATGTCTGGGACGTTGAATGAAACGTTCTAGAAGCACACGGGCATCACCAAATGAGCTGGCTGCTTCTCTCTGGGCTGATAGTATTGCTTCCTGTGTTGTTTGGGGGGGTTAAATTTGAGCGCGCGTGTGTGTGTGTGTGTGTGTGTGTGTGTGTGTGTGTGTGTAATATGCGTGATGTGTGTGGGGGGGGTGTTTGGGGTGTGTATGTGTGCATGTGTGCTGTAGTATTGCTCCTCTCCATACCTCCACACCCAATACACTCATACACATCACTCCCCTCGAACAACACTCTTCCCAAACAACACTCCCCTTACACAACACCCTCCTCAATCACCACCATTTAAACACCACCAACCTGTACATCGTGTGGACCAGTTGCAAGCTTCATACCCTTCCCTCCCCCCCCCATAGCAGCCTTGACTAGCAAGGGATACCCCACTTGTTCAGCAGTGTGTACAAGCACATCAATGTCCTGTGAGTCACCATGATAGCCAGGCACTACAGGCACACCTGCCTGCTCCATCATGCTCTTGGCCATTGTCTTGTCACCTGTGTGGGTGGTGTGGGGTGAGGTGTGGGTGGGTGGGTGTATGGAAGAGAGTGTAGTAGCAGTATGTGTGTGTGGGGTGTACAACAGATTGAAATGGTAGTAGTGTGGGGGGTGTATGCAGCAGAGTGTAATGGTGGCAGTAGTGTGTGAGGGTGTAGGGTATGAGATGGCATGCTCAAACACACAAGTGCTTGAATCACACTGAGCCACACCCACATTCCTGTTCACCCACACACCCACACATCCAGACACATTCACACACAAGTATCTCACCCCACCCCACCCCCACACAAGTATTACGACACCCCCAACCCCAAACACACATACATACCCATGGCCAGAATAGCAGGTGCAGGTGGTCCCACAAATTTCACACCAGCAGCAGCACACCGAGCAGCAAAATCTGTGTTTTCTGATAAAAACCCATACCCCTGTGTGTGGCATGTGGATGTGGATGTATGTCTGTGTGTGAGTGTATGTGAACACATGCAAACATCACCCATACCCACCGGATGTACTGCATGTGCCCCAGCACGTACTGCCACATCTACTATAACATCACCCCGTAGGTAGCTTGCTGTTGCTGCTGCTCCACCAATGTGAAATGATTCATCAGCCTGTGTATGTGTTTGTGTGTTTGTGTGCTAGTGCGTGCAAGTGTGTATGTACATATTTCTATATACACACAGCCAGTTTGTACCGTAAATTACCATTTTCACATGAAGGGCGTGTCTGTCAGCATCACTAAACACAGCAACAGTAGCAATACCTGTGTGTGTTATACAAGGTAGCATGTGGATGCAATGTACAGCATACACAATGGATCACTATCACAAGTGTATGTTGGTACACGCACATGTTGGTGGTGTGTGCATCTCTTGCGCAACACAGGGGGTGCCACAACACCGTACCAAGTTTGCGTGCTGTCTTGATGACACGGCATGCAATTTCACCACGATTAGCTACCAGCAGCTTGGATATGTCACCCAGACGACCCTGTGGCTCATATGTATTGTGTCATACACGTGTGTGGTTGGTACCAACACCCCGCCACATCAGCCACCCCAGGCCACTACCATGGTGAGAAAGCACGGTCAGGCGTGGTTGAACGTACAACAAGAGCCAGGAGGACTGCAAGAGTGTGATGCATCATCAGATCGTGATGATCTGCAGGTTGCCACACGGTTCGTGTGATACATGCATGCTGGACATGTGCGATACAGTGACAGGGCAGATAAGTATGACTGTGGGGAAAAAATGCGTTTCCTGTTCGCTCGCAACAAGGAAAACGCTCATCATTCATGCACCATCAGATTATTCAATGCACCATAAAAACACGTCAGCAGTGCCCCAACACACTCACGTCTGTATTGCCGTATCACCCGTGCAAGATCCGAAACATTGGCACGTTGCAGGTGACACAACAACCCGCCCATGATGTTGGTGTTACAAACTATAAGACGCACATATCAACACGCCAGACCCATGGGCTGGTTACCTACCAGACATGTAGGAACACTCCATGTGCAACTGGAACCGGTATGTTGTGTGCTCTCACATCACTTCACATCACCCGCCCATCAACGAGCCCATCAACGAGCCCATCCCCTTTCACACAGCTTGACAACGAAAGTGAGGGCATATTCCAGCTCTCCCTCACCCGCAGCGATGCCAAAAATGCCATCGGGCGACAATTCCTGCGTGAGCTGGCCGAAGCGCTGGGCAATGTCACACGTGAGCGCACAACCCGTTGTCTGCTTGTGCGTTCCAATGTCGATGGGGTATTCTGTGCAGGTGCAGACCTCAAGGAGCGTGCTGGCATGACGCAACAGGAAACGCACGAGTTTGTGAGCCTGTTGCGAGGCACATTCAAGCAACTCGAGGTATTAGGTTGATATGATGGTCAAGTGGTGTGGTACATCGCTTGGTACATCATGCTGACAGAGTTATGACCACACCCTTAGGATCTTCCAATGCCCACCATTGCCTACATTGATGGGTATGCATTGGGTGGAGGGGCAGAACTTGCGCTGGCATGTGATCTTCGTGTGGGTGGGCCATCTGCTGTGTTTGCGTTTCCTGAAACACGACTCGGCATCATACCAGGGTATGATTGATGATGTGCGGGATTGTGTACATTAACACAAACAGCTGGGATTTTGTGGGAGCTGTGCGTGATGACATGTACTCCATGGCCATGTGATCACTTGATTACTATCATCACTTGATCACCATCATCATCGAACACCCCAGGGCGGGTGGTACACAGCGACTGCCACGCATTGTGGGTCGACCACGAGCAAAGGAGCTGATATTCACTGGTCGACGTGTCAACGCATCAGAAGCACTGCATCTAGGTAGGCAGCACTTGTGTGTTGTTGCTTTGCTGATATATTTGTTGGCGATGCATACATAGATGCAACAAATCTTTCCCACGATTTGTATACTATATAGCATGTGTACATACATGCAATTGCACACACATAACACAGGGTTGCTTGATCATCTTGCTGAACAAGGCCGCGAGGAGGGATACACGCGTGCACTCAACCTGGCACAGGAGATAGCCAAGGTGGGGGATTGTATACATGCTGTAATCATGCTGTACACATGTTGTAACCATGCTGTTTACATGGTGTAAACATGCTGTATACACGTCCCACACGTCCCACAGGGTGGTCCAGTTGCACTGCGCATGGCCAAGTTTGCCATCAACACAGGCATGGACACAGAGTTGGCAACCGGCTTGCGTGTAGAGCAGGCAGCGTATGCGCAAGTGATACCAACAAGTGATAGGCTCGAGGGGCTTCGTGCATTTGCGGAAAAGCGTGCCCCCAAGTTTACAGGCGAGTAGGAAGGTCCACGCATACCTAGCATTTTGTATGTGGTGGGCCTCTGTGTGTTTTAACTTATCCCCTGTTTTTGCCACTTTTCTGTAACACTCTATCCATAGCAATATACTTAGTGCAGTGCAAAACACGTTGAAAAAATATCGTTTGCTACACAGCAAGATCGAGTTTGCAAGCCACCCTTGACAACCGTGCCTCACGCTCTCGTACCAGCGCTTGCAACACTGTCATCATGCCTGGTTCGTGCATGAGCTCGCCCCAGAAAACCAAGCCAGGCACGCAACGGATCCTTTGAAAGCCCAGGATGTAATGAACAAGATGACTGCACTAGTTTTCACAGTTACGTGAATTCCACACCATACTCCTCACAGAAAATCATGCCATTCAAGTCGATGTACACGCACATCCCCTCACCAACCTGAGCCCAGACCATGATGGCAGCATCGCCTCCCCCACCCCTCCAGAAGACCCCATGGAGGTTGATGCCAATAGTCCCAAGGACACCAAAAAGACAGTACTGACAAAATTGTCTTCAAAGCAACCGGTATGGCGTGCTGTATGTCAACAGACGCTTGTTGTACACCCACACCCATGTACACGACCCTGTTTCCTACAGGCCCCTTTCAGCCCTGCATTGACCCGTGCAGCAGCAAAACTCAAGAAAAAGCAGCAGCAGCAACAACAACAACATCAGAACGAGTCGAAGCATGAGCAACTTGCACGCAGCACATCCAATGCAACGCAGGACACCATGGACACCACCACAACAACAACTGCACCATCACACCAGCGTGCAGGCTCTGTCCCCCTTTCCGTGATCAAGCGTGATGGGGACTCCGCAGCAGACCCCCCACCACGGTTGCCCACTGGTCCAGAACCTACCGTAGTGGATGTCGAGTACATTCCCACAGACAAGCTGGAGCCAGTGGACAACCCATCACAATCCATGCAGCGTGTGTTGAATGATTTAACAACAACAGCGGATTGGTATGCAAGCTGCTGCAATTTGAAGTTGTTGAGGCAGCTTGTTGTACATCACAAGGGAACTGTGGAAACCCACATGTACGTGGCTGTTGATATGTGGGTTGTGTCTGTGGGGGGGATGTATGTGTGTGCATGGAGAGTGGTGTATGGGTGGTTGTGCGTGTATGTGTATGTGGCACCACTGTCCATTACCTCCAAAAATCCTCAAGGATGTAAAGGTTCACTATCCTCCATCCTACACCACCATCCATCCTACACCACCATCCATCCTACACCACCATCCATCCTACACAGTTCCAACATCATGCCTGCCCTCCACAAGCTGGTGACCAACCCCCGCAGTGCCCTGTGCAAGGTACCCCTGTTGTGCTGCTGCTGCTGCTGCTGTTGTTGTTGTTGTTGAGGCACTGCTGCTCTTGCTGCTGTTGTTGTTGAGGCACTGCACACACATGATTATTGTGGTGAGGTGGTATATATGCATGTCATGTGTGATGCTGTACCACACATGCACCTGTATGTACACACACAAGTGCATGCATTTCTCCATAATGCCAACGCAAAAAATGGTATCCACACATGTGATCACATCAATATCCTTCACATCAATCCCCCTCTGTATGTATCACAGTCGGCCATCATGGCAACAGCAGATTGCATCACCACCTTTCAAGATGCCATCCTACCATTCCTCCTCACACCAAAAGCAGACACTGGCCTGCTGATGCAGCTGCTACTTAAAGCCAGCAGCAATGACAAGCGGTTTGTAGTGGAAGAGGCGCGTGCCACATTGGACAAGTTGGCGATAGCAACAGCATTGGGGGCCCTGTTGCGTACACTGGAGCCCCTTGTGGAGCACCGCAGCCCCAAGGTGAATGGGTCTGGGTGGGTGGTATGGGGTTGGTTGGATGAGATGGCGCTCTTTCTCCATTCCATGTACACTATGTTCACTATACATATACACTACATATTCACTGTAGATATACGCTATATATATGCACTGCCTGTGATGATCATGAATGTGTGTTTGCGTCCATGCATTTTCCATGCACCTACCTGCTTTCCCATACACCACACAGGTCCGGGGTCAGGTGGGTTTGACGCTGCAGCAGGCAATGGACCATGCAGAGGATGACTTGATGCGCTCCATCGGCCTCCCCAAGTTGCTCACGATTACAGGGCGGTATGTCAGTGACAACACATCAGAGGCACGAGAAGCTGCAAGGGGCATGTTGGCGCACATCAAACGTGCACATGCTGGGTCAAGCATTCAAGATGACTGGGAGACGTTTGTACGCAAGGAGCTGCCCTCCACACAGGCGTTGGCAGTTGCCAAGGTGCAGTGCTGACGTTGATGGGTGATTTACTCTTGTTTTTTTTCTGTGTTGTATATCTCGACGGGTTTGTTGTAAAAACACAAATAGAGCTCGGCACGTCGTGCTGTGTCCTTGGGGGATGTGAGAAAAACACATGGGCATGCCATCAACAGCCCCATAGTGTACACGCTTTTGTGCACCACGTCCTTCAACAGAATCGCGGTAATATGCACATGATGCACACAAATTATCACGTCTTACAAAACGTCACAAACGCAACACAAGCATCATCGTGATGTCTAGCCCATGAACAACAACAACAATTTATCCCCTTTCCCAGGCAAATCAATATATCCCCCGGTGATACCCACAAGCACGCAATGACGAGACAAGCATCAGTGGTGACAACCCCGCAGTCGACCCCAACCGCCGAGCCAGAGTTGTCAGTCACAGCATACCCAGCACTCAAGCACTGTCTTGTAGAAATCGTCTCTTTGAAAACACAACTGCAACAGCGAGATGCCTCCGTGACAACACTACAGCACCAATTACAAGCCGTCAACGAAGAGGTGCTGGGTGTTTTTGTGTGCTGAACAAGCAACAGCGTGACATATCCACCTCCCCAACCCCCTGACCTCCCATCAACACACCTCATTGACTCCCATGCACACACCACACAGGCATCAAGGCATGCAGCTCAATGTGCAACACTACGTGCACATGTGTCTGGGCTGTCACGTCGTCTGGGTGTGGCCAAGGGGAGGATCACCACACGCATGACTGAAGCACAAGCAGCATATGCCAAGTGTGTTTGTGTTTGTGTGTTTGAGGGTGTTTGTGCGTGTTTGAGGGTGTGTCTCTCTCTGTGTGTGTCCTATTAGGCACATGGTTATCACCGTACAACAACACAAAACAGGTGTGCACAGCTGGAGTCCCACAATGCACAGCTTGTTGAGGAAAACACAGCCCTACAACAACAAGTGACGGAGCTGCAACAATGCATACGTCGCTTGGAAACCACGTATGTGAATTCGTTGGTTTTCTATTGTCTTTACACAACCACGCACGCGCACTGTAGTATCCACGCCCTGTCAAGTATATATATATATAGTGTAAAGAATAGCCTGCCCCTCTCCTTTCCAAGTTGTATATCACTGCATATCACTGTGTACCACATGGAAAGTGTTCCATGCACCACCACCGCCCCTCCCACACCCCACCCACCCAGGTACAGTCGGTACCGTGCCCATGCAGCCGCAGCCCACCCCCCCAAACACCCCCTCCCATGTGCCGACACCATCAAGACCCGTGTGGCATGGCGAGATGAGACCCTTAGGAAAAAAGACGCCCTG
>VFQP010002065.1_pt1 | contig 23699 bp, 25 predicted proteins | sample 3512351 | NCBI WGS metagenome assembly VFQP01 (sample SAMN10412372, study PRJNA504923) | tailings metagenome | isolation source: Relicate 1 Philex TSF1 revegetated site | place: Philippines: Tuba, Benguet | collected 2017-08-29
GAGGATCTCCCCGGCTGGCCCGGCTCGACGCGCGGCGCCCGCAGCTATGCGGAACTCCCCGCCGAGGCGGTGAAATACATCCGCCGCATCGAGGAGCTGGTGGAGGCGCCGGTCGTGCTGCTCTCCACGAGCCCCGACCGCGACGACACGATCATGCTGCGCGATCCCTTCGCGGGCTGACATGGTTCCCTCCCCCGCAGGCGGGGGAGGGCCAGGGTGGGGGTGCGCCATCCCGCGCACGCCTCTTCGACAGGGTCACCGCATGTCCCAGCGCGCCGAATACCACAACCTCGACGATCCCTCCGACGGCCTGTTCCGCGAGCTCGGCCCCGGCCTCACCACGCGCATCTTCCCCGGCGAGCACGCCATGCTCTCCGTCGTCACCATCGCGCCGAACGCGATCGGCACGATGCACGACCACCCGGAGGAGCAATGGGGCGTGCTGCTGGAAGGCACGGCCATCCGCTTCCAGGGCGGCGAGGAGATCCCGGTGAGGCAGGGGGATTTCTGGCGCACGCCCGGCGGCGTGCCGCACACCATGCGCGCCGGCCCCGAGGGCTGCCGCGTGCTCGACATCTTCGCCCCCCCGCGCGAGGCGTATCGCAAGGCCGGCAAGGGCTTCGGCTAACAAGTTCGCGGAACGCCGGTGACTAGGCCCTCTCCCCCCTGCGGGTGGAGAGGGAGCGCTTCCGCAGCCCGCTAGCCGCGCGGGGCGCGGCGCGCGACACTCGCGCGATGGAGCCGGACGCGCCGCTCTACCGCCTCGGGGTCGCGCTGGCCATCGGCCTGCTGGTCGGCGCCGAGCGGCATTGGCATGAACGCGACGCGGCGGCCGGGCATCGCACCGCCGGCGTCCGCACCTTCGCGATCCTCGGCCTGTTCGGCGGCGTCGCCGGGCTGCTCGGGCCGGAGGCCGGTGGCGCGGGGCAGGGGCTGCTGATCGGCGCCGCGCTGCTCGCCGCGCTGGCCGCGCTGCTGCCCTTCGCGCTGCGCGAGGCCGCCGCCGAGGGCCGCTTCAGCGCGACGAGCGTGGTCGCCGCACTCGCCACCGTGGCGCTCGGCGCGCTGGCCGCCAGCGGGCAGCCGGCCGCGGCCGGCGCCGCCGCGGTCGCGCTCACCGCCATCCTCGCCAGCCGCGAGCAGCTGCACGGGCTGATGGCGCGGATCACCTGGGCGGAGATGCGCTCCGCCATCCTGCTGCTCTCGATGACGCTGGTGGCGCTGCCGCTGGTGCCCGATGCGCCGATCGCCGCCCTCGGCGGGGTCAATCCGGCGCAGGTCTGGCGGCTCGCGATCCTGCTCGCGGCGATCTCCTTCGCAGGCTATCTCGCGATGCGGTTGATCGGCGCGGAGCGCGGGCTGCTGATGGCGGGCGCGGCGGGCGGCCTCGTCTCCTCCACCGCGGTGACGCTCGCCAATGCGCGCCTCGCCCGCGGCGCGGGCCCGGCGCGCGCGCTGGCGGCCGGGGCGCTCGTGGCCGGTGCCGTCGCCTGCCTCCGCACCACCGCGCTCGCGCTCGCCATCGCGCCGGATGTGGGGACGGAGCTCGCCCCCGCGCTGCTCGCCGCGGCGGCGGTGATGGCGCTCGCCGCGTTGCGGCCCGGGCCGGGGCAGGCCGCGGAGGCCGCGCCCGTGGCACCCGCCAATCCCTTCGAGATCGTCGAGGTGCTGAAGATGGCGCTGCTGCTGGCGGCGATCGCGCTGCTCGCGCGGCTCGCCTCGGCCTGGTTCGGGCCCTCGGCGCTGTTCGCCGTCGCGGCGGTGAGCGGGCTGGCGGATGTGGATGCGGTGACCGTCTCGATCGCGCAGATGGTGCCCGCCGCCGTCGCGCCCGGCTTCGCCGCGCTCGCGATCGGCGCGGCGGTGGGCAGCAACCTGCTCGCCAAGTCGGCCTATGCGCTCGTGATCGGCGGGCGCGCGTATGGGGTGCGCGTGGCCCTCGTCTCGCTCGCCGCGCTGGTGGTCGGCGGCGCGGTGCTGCTGCGCTGAGCCGACCCGCAGGTCGTCTCGAACGGTCACTGGGGACCGCGCAACCCGGCGGGACATCCGCTTGCGGGGGCGCCCGCGCGCTGGCAAGCCCGCCCCATGCTCCGCCTGCCCGCTTACGCCGGCGTGCCGGCCTGCATCCGGCCGTGACCCGCGCCGAGGCCGACCGCGCCTCCCGCGATGCGTCCGTCGTGCTCGGGCTGACGCTGCCGGGCGACACGGTGCTCTACCTGCTGCTGCCGCTGCATGCGGCGGCCTTCGGCGTCACGCTCGCCGAGGCCGGGCTGCTGCTGGCCGCGAACCGGCTGGTGCGGATCATCGGCTATGGCTTCGTCGCGCGCTTCTACGAACGGCACGGGCCACGCCGCGCCTGCCTCGTCGCGGCAGGCGGCGCCGCCACCGCGACCACCTGCTACGCGCTGTTCGAGGGCGTCTGGTGGCTGCTGATTGCGCGGCTGCTCTGGGGGCTCTCCTTCGCGGCGATGAACATCGCGACCCAGGCGCTGGCCACGGCGGAAGGCACCGGCGCGTCGCGGCGCAGCGGCGTCTCGCGCGCCATCATCTCGGCCGGGCCGATGATCGGGCTGCTGGTCGGCGCGGTGCTGGCGGAGTTCATCGGCGCGCCACCCGTGTTCTTCCTGCTCGGCGCCGTCTCGCTGCTCGCGCTGCCCTTCGCCTGGCGGCTGCCGGATGGCGAGGGCGCGCGGCTCTCGGGCGGGCCGCGCTTCGCGCTGCCGAAGGCGCTCGACATCTGGTCCTTCGTGCAGGGGATGACGATGGACGGGCTGTTCGTGCTCGGCCTCGCCGTGCTCGCTGCCGCCGCCATGCCGGAGGGCGCGGCGCTCGCGGCCGGCACCGCGCTCGCGGTGCGCTACCTGTCGGAGATCGTGCTGGCGCCGCCGGCGGGGCGGCTGGCGGAGCGTGTGGGCGCGGCGCGGCTGCTGCTGATCGTCTCGCTCGCCTCGGCAGTCGGGCTGTTCGTGGTCGGGCTCGGCTGGCTCTGGGTGGGCAGCGCGCTGGTGGTGGGGCTGCGCGGGCTGTTGCAGCCGCTGCCCGCGCCGGTCGCGGCCGCGCGCGTGCCGCCGGCGCAGCGCGTGGCGGCGCTGGCGCGGATGGCGACCTGGCGGGACATCGGCGCCGGCGTCGGGCCGCTCGTCGCCGGCATCCTGCTGCCGCTTGCGCCGGCATGGCTGCTCTATTCGGTGGCAGCGCTGCTGCTGGCGCTGTCCTCGGTGGCCGCGCTCCGGCGCTGAGGCGCTTGCGCGGCGCCGGCGTCGCGCGGGACAACGGGGCATGCCCGAGACACCGCACGCCCGCCATGACATTGCGGCCCTGAAGGCCGCGCTCCCCGGCCTCGCGCTGATCGAGGACCGGGCGCTGGTGCGCCAGCGCTCGCGCGACTTCTTCTGGTTCAGCCCGCTGCTGGATCGCCAGTTGCGCCACAAGGCGGCCGATGTCGTGGCGCTGCCGCGCGACGAGGCGGAGGTGATCGCGCTCGCCGCCGCCTGCGCGCGGCTTCGCATCCCCGTCACGCTGCGTGGCGCGGGCACCGGCACCTATGGCCAGGGCGTGCCGGAGCGCGGCGGCGTGCTGCTCGACATGACGGCGCTGGATGGCGTGGTCTTCGCCGATCCCGCGCGCGGGCTGCGCGCGGAGGCCGGCATCAGGATGATGGCGGCCGAAGCCGCCGCGCGCGCGGTGGGCTGCGAGTTGCCGATCCATCCGTCCACCAAGCGCATGGCGACGCTCGGCGGCTTCTTCTGCGGCGGGTCGGGCGGCATCGGCGCGCTGCTGCATGGCGGGCTGCGCGAGCCCGGGAACATGCGGGGCGCGCGGGTGATCACGCTCGAGGAACGCCCGCGCGTGATCGAGCTGCGCGACGCGGACTGCAACCTGGTCAACCGAACCTATGGCTCGACGGGGATCGTGACGGCGGTGGAGGTGCCGCTCGCGCCGCGCCGGGATTGGCGCGACGCGGTGGTCGCCTTCGACGGTTTCATGGACGCCGCCCGCGCCGGCGATGCGCTGGCCCGCAGCGGCCTCGGCGCCAGGTTCTGCGACGTGCTGGAGGAGACGGCGGCGATCGGCCTGCCGCCCGTGCTGGGCGAGGCCGCGGCGCCGCAGGGCGCGCACCTGCTGCTCGCCATGCTGCCTGCGGAAACGGAAGCGAGTTTCGCGCGGCTGATGGCCGCCCATCGCGGCCGCGTCACGCTCTGGGCGGACAGCGCAGCGCGCGAGGCGGACCCGCACGCCACGCCGGTCTATGAATGTGCCTGGGGCCACACCACGCTGCATGCGCGCAAGGTGGATCGCACGCTGACCTACCTGCAGACGCTGAACCCGCCCGGCCGCGTGCTGGAGAGCGTGGAATGGTCCTGGCGCAACTTCGGCGGCCAGGAGATGCCGATCCACCTCTGCTTCATCCTCTACGAAGGCGAGGTGGCGGCGAACGGCGCGCATCTGCTGCGCCTGCCGGCGGAGGATGCGGCGGCGCGCGCGCGGCTCGATCACATCATCGCCGCGCATGAGGAAGCCGGCATCCCGGTGGCGAACCCGCATGTGAACACGCTCGAAGCCGGCAGCCGCCACAAGCGCGTCCCCGGCGACCAGCTCGGCTTCAAGGCGGAGGTGGACCCGCACGGGCTGCTCAATCCGGGCAAGATGGAGAGCTACGTGCCGGTCATTCCCTGAGGCGGCACCCCACTACACCGCGAAGCCCTGCACGAGGCTGCCCGCCACCAGCCGCCAGCCATCCACCAGCACGAAGAAGGCGAGCTTGAAGGGCAGCGCCACGACCGTCGGTGGCAGCATCATCATCCCGAGCGACATCAGCACGCTGGCGGCGACGAGATCGATCACCAGGAAGGGCAGGAAGAGCAGGAAGCCGATCTCGAAGGCGCGGCGCAGCTCGCCCACCAGGAAGGCCGGCATCAGCGCCCGCCACGGCGCCTGCTCGGGCGTCGCGGCCGGCAGGTTCGCCATGTCGAGGAACAGCGCGAGGTCGGCATCGCGCACCTGCGCCGCCATGAAGCGCCGGAACGGCTCGGCGCTGGCCGCGAGGCCCTGCATCTCATCGAGCGTGCCCTCGGACATCGGCCTGATGCCCTGCTCCCAGCTCGCCAGCAGCGCGGGCTCCATCACGAACAGCGTCAGGAACAGCGCGAGTGCGATCAGCACCGGGTTTGGCGGGATGCCCGGCGCGCCGATCGCGGTCCGCAGCAGCGCGAGCACGATCGCGATGCGCGCGAAGGCCGTGACCATGACCAGCAGGGCAGGGGCGAGCGAGAGCAGCCCGATCAGCGCGGTAAGCTGCACGAGCCGCGCCGTGCTGCCCGCCCCCTGGCCGCCGAGATCGAGGTTGAGGCTTTGCCCCAGCGCCGGGCCGGGGATCAGGAGCAGCAGGAGCGCGAGGCGGATCATGGCCGCTTCCCCTCCTCCGGCAGCCAGCCGATCACCTGGTCCTGCGTGCCGCCCGTCAGCAGCAGCAGCCCCCGGCCGTCGCAGCGCGCGAGGACGAGGCGGCGCCGTGCGTCGAGCGCCACGGCTTCCTCCACCGCGAGCCGGCGTCCCGGGCGCTGGACGCCGCGCGCCGCGATCGCGCGCAGCACGAGCACCAGCGCGCCGAGCACGCCGAGCAGCGCCACGGCGGCGGTGAGAAGCCCGGTCGGGCCGATCTCCTGCATGGGGTCTCCGTCCTGGAGGCCGAGAGGGAAGGGGTCAGGCGGCGAGGCTGGCGGCGAGCCCGTCCACCTGGCGGCGCAGCCCTTCGAGGGCCGGCCGCATGCCGCGCGCCGCCTTGGGCTCGAGCGCCATCAGCGCCGCGCAGAGCGCGGCGGCGTCGCGTTCGAGCCCGTCGAGGTCCACCACGCGCCCGGCTTCGACGAAGGCGCGCGCGAGGGCGAGCGTGCCGTCCAGCGCGGCGATCGCGGCCTCGACGGCCTGGGCATGGGAGGGCGGCGGCATGGCGGCAATTTCGGCCGCCCCTGGTGAAGAAGCCGTTACCGCGCACGGCGTCCTTCCGGATACGATTTCTTCACCCTTCCGCGCGCAGTCTCCGGCGCATGGAGCCACCCGCCCCTGGCCGCACCCGCCCGATGGAGCCGCTGGCGCTGGCCGAGCGCCGGCTGCACTGGCTCGACCGGCGGCAATCCGTGCTCGCGCAGAACATCGCCAATGCCGACACGCCGGGCTACCGGCCGAGCGACCTGACGCCCTTCGCGCGCGAGCTCGCCGGCCAGCGGCGCCTGACGCTGGCGCGCACCGATGCGGCGCATGGCGCGGGCAGCCGGCTCGCGGCGATGAACGCCGGCCGCGACCGGCTGGTGGCGGAGGTGACGCCGGACGGCAACGCCGTCTCGCTCGACCGCGAGGCGCTGCGCGTGGCCGAGACGGACAGCGCGCATCAGCTCGCGATGGCGGTGCATCGCAGTTTCATGGGGTTGTTCCGGGCGACGCTCGGACGCTGATCGGAGGCTGAGGCATGGATCTCGACCGCGCGCTGCGCATCTCGGCCGCCGGCATGGCGGCGCAGACCACGCGGCTGCGCGTGGTGGCCGAGAACCTGGCCAACCGCGACAGCACCGGGGAAGCGCCGGGCGCCGATCCGTATCGCCGCCGCACGGTGAGCTTCGCCAACCGCCTCGACCGCGCGATGGGGGTGGAGACGGTGCAGGTCTCGCGCATCGGCACCGCGCCCGGCGAGTTCCCGACCCGCTACGAGCCGACCCATCCGGCGGCGGATGAGCGCGGCTACGTCAAGACCGCCAATGTGGACAGCCTTATCGAGGTGATGGACATGCGCGAGGCGCAGCGCAGCTACAGCGCCAACCTCTCGGTGCTGGAGACGACGCGGGCGATGCTGACGCGCGCGATCGAGGCGCTTCGCTGATGGCTGTCGAGGGCATCGCCGCGCAGGCCGCCGCCGCCTACCGCGCCGCCGCCGGCGCCGCGTCGGCCGGGGAAGGTGGCTTCGGCGCGCTGGTGGAGCGCGCGATGGCGCAGGGCGTCGAGATCGGCCGCAGCGCGGAAGCGGCCTCCACCGCCGCGATGCTGGGGCAGGGCAGCGTGACGGATGCGGTGCTCGCGATCGGACGGGCGGAGCTGGCCTTGCAGACCACGGTCGCGATCCGCGACCGCGTGGTGGCCGCGTACCAGGACGTGATGCGGATGCCCATTTAGCTGGCCCTCAGGCGCCGGGCGCGCGCTCCGCGCGCTTGGCTTGCGCGCAGGCCGCGGTTGCGCCGGGGGTGTCTGGCGGTTTGTGCGCGGCGCGCCTTCGCGCGCTCGGCCCGCGTCGCGGGCCGCCTTCGGTTTGGGGAAGGACCAGGATGGTCGAGGAAGCCCTTGCGCAGTCGCTGCGCGAAACGCTGTGGGTGACGATCCAGGTGATGGGCCCGCCGCTCATCGCCGTGCTCGTCATCGGGCTCGCCGTCTCGCTGCTCCAGGCGCTGACGCAGGTGCAGGAAGCCACCCTCGCCTTCCTGCCGAAGCTCGTGGTCTGCGCGGCGCTGATGCTGCTGCTCGGCCCCTTCACGCTCAACGCCATGCGCGGCTGGACGGAGACGCTGTTCGACCGCGCGGTGCAGATCGGCGGGATGCGGTGACGCCCGCCGACTGGGACCTGCTCCGCGCGCTGCCGACGCTCGCCTTCCAGGCGGCGCTGCTCTTTGCCCGCATCGGCGCCGCGGTGATGCTGCTGCCCGGCCTCGGCGAGCAGGAAATCCCCGCGCCCATCCGCCTCGCCCTCGGCCTCGCCTTCGCCGCCCTGCTGCTGCCCGTGCAGGCCGCCGCGCTGCTGCCGGCGCCCGAGGCCGGGGCGGAGGCCGTGCGGCTCGTCGTGCAGGAGGTCGTGGTCGGCCTCTGGCTCGGCGGGCTCGCGCGGCTGCTCGTCACCGCGCTTGCACTCGCTGGGCAGATCATCGCCGCGCTGATCGGGCTGCAGGGCCTGCTGGTGACCGATCCGCAGCTCGGCCCGCAGGCGACCGCCCTCTCGCGCGCCTTCGGGTTGGCCGCGGCGGTGCTCGTGCTGGGGAGCGGGCTCTACGCCATCGCGCTGCGCGCGCTGATGGAGAGCTACGCGCTGATCCCGGCGGGCGCGGCGCTGCCGCTCGGCCTCGCGGCCGCCTCCACCGCCGAGGCCGGGGCGGCGATGCTCGGCCTGGCGCTGCGGCTCGCGGCCCCCTTCGTGATCGGCGCGGTGGTGCTGAACCTGGCGCTCGGCCTGCTCGCGCGCCTCGCGCCGCAGGTGCAGACCTTCTTCGTGGCGGTGCCTGGGCAGATCCTCGCCGGGCTCGCGCTGCTGATGCTTCTCGCGCCGCCGATGCTCGCGGTCTTCGCAGGCGCGCTCGAGGCCGGCTTCCAGTCGCTCCCCGCGGCGCGCTGAGCCATGGCCGAGCAGGGCGAGGCGCCCGATCCCGCCGACCGCTCGGAACCCGCGACGCCACGGCGGATCGAGCAGGCGCGCGAGAAGGGCCAGGTCGCGCTCTCGCGCGAGGCGAGCGGCTTCGCGGCACTCCTGTCCGGCAGCCTCGCCGGCTTCGTGGCGCTTCCGCCGCTCGGGCTCGATCTGATGCGCGCGATGCGCGGGCTGCTGGAACGCGGGCACGAATTCGCGATGGCGGAGGCGGCCTTCGCCCTGCTCTGGCTCGGCTTCCTGGTGCTGCTGCCGGTCGCGGCCGCCGCGGCGCTTGGCGCGCTCGGCGCGACGCTGCTCCAGACGCGCGGGCTGATGGCCTGGACGCCGCTCGCGCCGACGCTCGAGAAGATCAGCCCCTGGGCGGGGCTCAAGCGGCTGTTCGGCGCGGAGGGGCTGGTCGAGTTCCTGCGCAGCCTGGCCAAGCTCGCGCTCGTCGGCGGCGCGCTCTGGTTCGCCGCCGGCGACCCGATGGCCTGGCAGGCGGCGCTGCATGGGCCGCCCGGCGCGATGCTGCACGCGGCCTTCGCCGCGGCGCTCCGCCTCATGCTTGCGGCGCTCATCGCCTTCGCCGCGATCGCGGTGCTCGACCTGCTCTGGGTGCGGCTGCGCCATGCGCGCAACCTGCGCATGACGCGCCAGGAACTGCGCGAGGAGCAGAAGGAGAGCGAGGGCGATCCGATCCTCCGCGCCCGCCGCCGGCAGCTGCGCGAAAGCCGCGCGCGGCAGCGTATGATGGCGGCGGTGCCGAAGGCCGCGGTGGTCATCACCAACCCGACCCATTACGCCGTCGCGCTGTCCTACGAAGGCGGCGATGCGGCGCCGAAGGTGGTCGCCAAGGGCGTGGACGAGGTCGCGGCGCGCATCCGCGCGGCGGCCGAGGCGGCGGGCGTGCCGCTCGTTGCCAATCCGCCGCTGGCGCGCGCGCTGCACCGGCTCGATCTCGGCGCGGAGATTCCGGCGGAACACTACCAGGCGGTGGCCGGGATCATCGCCTTCGTCTGGAAGCGGCGCGGTCACGGATGATTGACGTGAAGGGGCGGGGCATGTGCTTGTTCGGTGCCGGGGTGCGACTCGGTTGCGTGGAGATCGGCCATGAGTGAACCGCGCTGGGGGGGGCTCGAAGCGCTGCTGCGCGGCCGCACGCCGCGCGGCGAGCTCGATCCGCAGCTCTGCGCCGTGCTGGATGCGGCCTCGCCGGGCCTCGCGCTGCTCGATCCGGAAGGGCGCGTGCTGGCCTGGAACCCGGAACTCGCGCGGCTCTGCGGCCCGACGCTGCCGCTCGCGCCGGGGATGCCGGTGACGAGCCTGGTCACGCCCGAGCTGCGCGAGGCGATGGCGAGGACGCTCGATGGCGGCAAGCGGGTGGAGGCCTCGCTCGCCTCGGCCGGCCAGCCGCGCGTGCTGATCGAGCGGCGGCGCCTGCGCGAGCACGGCGCGCTGCTGCGCGTCTCGCATGTGGCGGAGGCGGAACGCACGGTGCAGAGCGCGGCGGCGGCGCGGCTGCAATCGGTCGGCGCGCTGGCCGGCGGCATCGCGCATGACTTCAACAACCTCCTCACCGCGATCTCCGGCAGCGCCGAGGTCGCGCTCGGCCGCGAGCCGGAGGGCGATGCCGCGCCCGAGCTCCGCCAAATCATGGAAAGCGCCGCCCGCGGGGCGGCGCTGGTGCGCCAGCTCCTCGCCTTCGCCCGCCAGCAGGCGATGCATCCGCGCGTGGTGGAGCTGAACGCCGCGGTGGAGGCGATGGGCGCGCTGCTGCGCCGCCTGCTCGGCAGCCGCGTGCGGCTGACGCTGGAACTCGAGGAACCCGGGCGCTGCGTGCGGATCGACCCGACGCAGCTCGACCAGGTCATCATGAACATGGCGCTCAACGCCCGCGACGCGATGCCGCTGGGCGGGAGCCTCCGCATCGCCACCGGCCATGCGGTGGTGCTGCACGCCGAGACGCTGGGCCAGGAGGAACTGCCGCCCGGCCGCTACGCGGTGCTGGAAGTGAGCGACACCGGCGCCGGCATCCCGCCCGAGGCATTGCCGCGCATCTTCGAGCCCTTCTTCACCACGCGGCGTGAGCAGGGCGGCAGCGGGCTCGGGCTTTCCACCGTGCACGGCATCGTGCGGCAGTCGGGCGGCTTCATCGCCGCCGAGAGCAAGCTCGGCGAGGGCACGACCTTCCGCATCTGGCTGCCGCGCCATGACGGCCCGGCCGATCCCGCCTTCGCCGCGGCGACCCCTTCCGTGCCGCCGGCGCCGACGCAGCAGCAGCCCGGCCCCCGTGCCGCCGCCGGGGCAGGGGTGGGCCGGCTCGTCCTGCTCGTCGAGGACGAGGCGCCGCTGCTCAAGCTCGCCGACCGGGCGCTGCGCCGCGCCGGCTTCGCCGTGCTGCCGGCGGGCTCGGCGGAGGAAGCGCTGGAGCTGGTCGCGGATCCCGCGAATCGCCCCGACGCGCTGGTGTCCGACGTGGTGATGCCGGGGATGGATGGGATCGCGCTCGCCGCCCGGCTGCGGGAACGCCTGCCCGGCCTGCCGGTGCTGCTCGTCTCGGGCTATGCCGAGGTGGCGCTCGGGCGGGATCTGGCCGCCGAGGGGCTGCGGCTGCTGCCGAAGCCCTATGGGTTGTCCGACCTGGTGGCGGAGCTGCGGGCGATCCTGCCGGCGGGTTAACGTTCCCTTATTGTTCTTGCCAGATCGCGGCGCCTGCGGCATAAGCGGAGCCGTCGTCTTGCGGTTGTGCGGCGCTGTAGAGCTTTGGCGCGGCATGGGGCAAGCTGGCGCGGGTTCGCCTCTAGGGTGGTGATTCGCTGCCCCGATGCGCCCCGTGGTTGAGATCGGGACAGGCGGGAGACCACACCCAGATGGACAAGACCAAGGCGCTCGACGCCGCGCTGAGCCAGATCGAGCGCGCCTTCGGCAAGGGCTCCATCATGCGGATGGGCACCAAGGCGGCGGATGCGGAGGTGGAGGTCGTCTCCACCGGATCGCTCGGGCTGGACCTGGCGCTCGGCATCGGCGGCCTGCCCAAGGGGCGCATCGTCGAGATCTACGGGCCGGAAAGCTCGGGCAAGACCACGCTCGCGCTGCATGCCATCGCCGAGGCCCAGAAGCGGGGCGGCACCTGCGCCTTCATCGATGCCGAGCACGCGCTCGATCCCGGCTATGCGCGCAAGCTCGGCGTGGACGTGGACAACCTGCTGATCAGCCAGCCCGATGCCGGCGAGCAGGCGCTCGAGATCTGCGACACGCTGGTCCGCTCCGGCGCCGTGGACGTGCTCGTGGTGGACAGCGTGGCCGCGCTGGTGCCGCGCGCCGAGCTGGAAGGCGAGATGGGCGACAGCCATGTCGGCCTGCATGCCCGGCTGATGTCCCAGGCGCTGCGCAAGCTGACGGGCTCGGTCAGCCGCTCCAACACGCTGCTGATCTTCCTGAACCAGATCCGCCTCAAGATCGGCGTGATGTTCGGCAATCCGGAGACCACCACGGGCGGCAACGCGCTCAAGTTCTATGCGAGCGTGCGGATGGAGATCCGCCGCATCGGCTCCATCAAGGAACGCGAGACCACCACCGGCAACCAGACACGGGTGAAGGTGGTGAAGAACAAGATGGCCCCGCCGTTCCGGCAGGTGGACTTCGACATCATGTATGGCGAAGGCATCTCCAAGGTCGGCGAGCTGATCGACCTCGGCGTGAAGGCCGGCATCGTCGAGAAATCCGGCGCCTGGTTCTCCTGCGACAGCCAGCGCATCGGCCAGGGGCGCGAGAACGCCAAGCAGTTCATGCGCGACAACCCGGCCATGGCCGAAAGCATCGAGAAACGCATCCGCGCCCAGGCCGCGGGCCTCGCGAACGCGATGCTGGCGGGCGAGGAGGAAGCGGCGGCGGCGGAGTGAGTGTGGCGGGGGGCTTTGCCCCCCGCACCCCCCACCAGGAGCCAGCGGGCTCCTGGACCTGCGGTCCGTTTATCGCCGTATCGGGGAGGGGGTCACACGCAGCGCGCTGCGTGTGACCCCCTCCCCGATACGGCGATGAAAAACAGATGGCTGGGGTCCGGGGACCCCCTCGGGTCCCCGGCGGGGGCGCGGGGGCAGAGCCCCCGCAACACCCCTCAGCCCCCCGCCAGTTCCGCCACCGCCTGCGCCAGCACGCGCGCGCCGGCCGCGAGCTGGGCCGGGGTGCTGTATTCGCTCGGGTGGTGGGACACGCCGTCGCGGCAGGGGACGAAGATCATCCCGGTCGGGCAGACGGGCCCCAGGAACTGGGCGTCGTGGAAGGCGCCCGAGGTCATGCGGAGGCTGCTCAGCCCTTGGGCCTTCGCGGCGCGTTCGACGGCGTCGGGGATGGTCGGGGCGAAGCGCGAGGGCAGCGCGTGGAAGCGTTCCGTCACGGTCGCGGTGCAGGTGGCGAGCGCGGCCCGGACGGTCGCGGCGATCGCGTCGCCCTTCGCCGTGAGCACGGCCGCGTCGGGGTGGCGAAGGTCCACCGTGAAGCGCGCCGCGCCGGCGACGGAGTTGGAGCTGTTCGGGCTGACCTCGATCCGCCCGACGGTGAAGCGCAGCACGTCCGCCGGATCGTGGGTCAGCGCGTTGAGCGCGGCGATGGCGCGCAGCATGTCCTGCACCGGGTCCTTGCGCAGCGCGAGCGGCGTGGTGCCGGCGTGGTCGGACTTGCCCGTGATCTCGATCAGGAACCAGCGGCTGCCCTGGATGCCCTCGACCACGCCGATGTCGTGCCCGCCCGCTTCGAGGCGCGGCCCCTGTTCGATATGCGCCTCGATGTAGGCATGCGGCGCCTGGCCCTCCACCACGCCGAGCCCGCGCCGGGGAATGTCCGATTCGGCATCGAGCAGCCGGCGGAGTTCGTCGCCGAAGCGCAGGCCCTCGCCGTCGGTCACGTCGTTCCAGGTGTCGGCGGGCCGGAAGCCGGCATAGGCCATGGAGCCCATGCAGCCCGGCGCGAAGCGGCCGCCTTCCTCGTTGGTCCAGGCCACGACCTCGATCGGGCGGCGCGTGCGGAGCCCCGCCTCGCGGATCGCCTGCACGGCTTCGAGCGCCGCGATCACGCCCCAGATGCCGTCGAAGCGCCCGCCATTGGGCTGGCTGTCCATGTGGCTGCCGGTCAGCACCGGGGCGAGGCCGGGCTCGGTCCCCTCATGCCGCAGGAACAGGTTGCCGAGCGCGTCCACGCTGGGCGCGAGCCCGATCGCGCGGCCCCAGCCGATCAGCAGCCGCCGCGCCTGGTGGTCGAGGTCGGTGAGGCAGGCGCGGTTGACGCCGTCGCCGGGGATGGCGCCGAGGCGGGCCATCTGCATCAGGCGGTCCCATTGCCGCGCCTCGCTGACGGCCGCGACGGCGTTGGGGGCGACGCTGGATGACATGCTCGGCTCCTCGGTCCGGGCGCGGTTCTTGCCGCGCCCGGCCTCGGAATCAAGCGGCGCTCAGCGATGCGTCACGGAAAGCCCGAGCCGGCGGACCGTGGCGGCCGGGGGCTCGCCCGCCATGCCGGAGATCTCGGCGAAGGGCACCGGGGTGGCGGGGCGGAGCGCCACTTCCAGCGTGCCCGGCTGGCGGATGAAGGCCGCGAGCGCCTGGCGCATCGGCAGGAAGGGATCGCCGCCCGCCTCGGGCTGCGCCGGCTGGGCGGGCGCCGCCGCGATGGCGGGGGCGCCCGGCATGCCGATCTTCGCCTTGCCGCCGGTATCCGCGCGCGGGGCGGCGGCCTGCGGCGCGGGGCGCGGCGCGGGGCGGGTCGCGGGCTGGGTGCGCTGGGGCGGGCGCTCGGGGCCGGCGCCGGGGATCGGCATGGCGAGCGCCATCTGCGCCCATTGCTCGCGCAGCCTTGCCTCCGGGATGCGCTGCTGGCGCGCCTGCATCGCGAGCACGCGGCCGAACAGCCCCTGGTCGCGATAGGTGAGGGTGACGGCGCCGAGCTGCGCCTCCATCAGCCCGGAGAGCATGTCGAAGGGGTCCACCTCCGCGCCGGCCGCGGGCGGGGCCGGCATCTGCTCGGCGCGGAGCGAGAGGCTCAGCGTGCCGGCCTGGTCGAAGCCGATGCGCCAGGGCTCCACCTCGAGCCGCCCGCCGGCGCGCGGCTGGCTGGCGCGCAGCTCGGAGCCGCCGACGATCTCGCGGTAGCCGAGCATGTCGAGCCAATCCGCCTGGCCGCGCGGCGGCGTCACGCGCAGCGCCTCGATCAGCATCGCCGCGGACATGATGCCGCCTTCGAGGCCGGCCTCGGTCGAGAAGCGGCCGAGCGAGAGCACCGGCGTCCCGTCCAGGCTGGCATCGAGCCCCGCGAGCAGGACGCGCTGCGGCCGCCCGGGCTGCGGGTCCGGCGTCTGGCGGTTGCCGAGCACCGCCGAGAGGCTGCCCGGCGCGTCGATCCCGCTGGATTCCAGTTCCGCGAGCCGCAGGGCGAGTTGGCCCGCGCCGGCCGGCGTCGCGATGTCGAGCCCGGTGAGGCGCAGCGTCATGGTCCGCCCCGGCAGCCAGTCGGTCAGCGCGAGCCGGCCGAGCGCGAGCTGCACGTTCTGCCCGCCTTCCCGAACCTCGGCCCGCTCGATCTCGATGCGCCCGGCGCGGAAGGCCTCGGGGTCGAAATCGTCGCCCTTGAGCGGGAGCGTCACCGCCGCGAGCTCCAGCCGGCCGATCCGCATCTGCTGCTGGCTGCCGCTCACGTCGCGGAAGGCGAAGCCCTGCACCAGCGCGGCCGCGATGCCGGCGCGGCTCGCATCCCGCAGCGTGATGCGGTCGAGCGTCATGCTCTTCTCGGAATCGGCCATCTGGAAGGCCTCGAGCTCCAGCCCGCCGAGATTGATCAGGTCCGGCGTGAAGGGCTGGCCGGGCGGCGGCAGCACGAGCGCGGTGACGAGGGCCCGCGAGAGCTCGCCCGCCAGCCCGTCGCGGCCCTGCCAGGTCGCGCGATGCGCCTCGGCGCGGCCGATGCGGGTGTCGGTCAGGTCGGCCAGGTGAAGTTCCGGGATGGTCAGCCGGTTCGCCCCCTCGCTCAGCACCACATTGGTCAGCGTCGCCTGGCCGGTCACCGGGTCCACCCGGCGGGTGCCGATCTGGACGCGGGCATCCGGGCCGAGCGCCGTGCGCAGCCGCTCGATCGCGGCATCGAGGCGGCGTTCCGCCTCGGCCTGGGCGAGCGCGCCGGCGCCGGCGATGGTGAGGGTGACCGTCAGGGCCAGGGCCGGCAGGCGGCTGCGCATGCGATGCTCCTTTCTTGTCGGGGCCAGTCTAGGGGAGCGTGGCGGCCGCCGTCGAATCGCGGGGCTGGCATGGCATCTGCTAGGCTCGCCTAGTGAATCGAATCCGGAGAGTCCGCATGCCCTCGCGCCGCGCCCTGCTCGCCGCCGGCCTCGTCCTGGCCTCGCCCGCCCGCGCCCAGGCCTGGCCGGAGCGGCCGGTGCGGATCCTCGTCCCCTTCGCCGCCGGCGGGAACACCGACAACCTCGCCCGCCTCACCGCCGAACTGCTGGCGGAGGGCATCCCGGGCAGCTCCTTCGTGGTGGAGAACCGCACCGGCGCGGGTGGGCTGATCGCGCTCGAGGCGCTGGTCCGCGCGCCGGCGGATGGGCATGTGCTGATGGTCGCCTCGCTCTCCACGCTCACCATCTCGCCGGCCGCCGCGGCGCAGCCGCCGCGCTTCGATCCGGTCGGCGACGTGCAGCCGATCGTCAATCTCGGCACCAACCCCTTCGTGCTGATCAGCCATCGCAGCGTCGAGGCCGCGGACACCGCCGCGCTGGTGGCCTGGATGCGCGCCAGGAGCGGGCGCTTCGCCTTCGCCTCGGGCGGCGTCGGCAGCCTCCAGCACCTGTCCATGGCGCTGCTGCTCCAGCGGATCGGGGTGCAGGCGGAGCATGTGCCCTATCGCGGCGGCGCGCCGGCGCTGCTCGACGTGCTCGCGGGCAATGTGCCGGTTTCCTTCGCCAATCTCTCGGAGATCATGCCGCACCGGCAGAATCCGGCGGTGCGCATCCACGGCATCTCCTCCCGCACGCGGAACCCGCAGGCGCCGGAGATCGCGCCGATCGCCGAGGTGGTGCCGGATTTCGAGACGCTGACCTGGAACGGCCTGATCGGCCCGAAGGGCCTCTCGCCGGCGCTCGCGGCGCGGCTGCATGGCATCGTCGCGGCGGGGCTGCGCCGCCCGGCGACGCTCGCCCGCCTAGCCGCGCTCGGCGCCGATCCGCTGGGCGAGGGGCCGGAAGACTTCGCGACCCGGCTCCGCGCCGATGCGCGGCTCTGGGGCGAGGTGGTCCGCGCCGCCGGGGTTCGCGTGGAGTAGCGGCGCGCTACGCCACGGCTGCGGCCGCGCGCACGCCCTCGATCATGCTGGTCCGCAGCAGATAGGCGCGCGTGCGGGCCGGATCGGCGGCGATGGCGCGGAGCTCCTCCTGGCGCGCGGCGCGCATCGCCGGGTCCTTCTCCTCCAGCGTCTTCTTGTTGGCGATGGTCATGGCCTGGAGGAAGGCCTCCGCGACATGCCGCCGCTGGCGGTCGTAGCGGTCGAGCAGCGCGTCATCGCCGCCATCCAGCACCGCCGCGAGCCGCTCCGCGGCGAGCACCGCGTCATGGATGCCGAAATTCATCCCCATCCCACCGAGCGGGTTGTTCACATGCGCCGCATCGCCGGCCAGCAGCACGCGGCCCTGCCGGAAGCGCGTCGCGACGCGCTGGTGGACGGCATAGAGATTGGTGTGGACCACCGGGAACGCGCCTGGCTGCGGGATCAGCGCCCGCACCCGCGCCTGCGCCGCGGCATAGTCCAGCAGCTTGGCCTCGGGCGTCGCCGGATCGGTCGGGAAGACGATGCGCCAGAGCCCGGGCGGTCCCTTCGCCGGCACCTTGAACAGCGCGCACCAGGTCTCGGGGTCCGAGACGTAGCAGGACATCGCATAGCCCTTCGCCGCCATGTCCTCGGGCGTGGTGACGACGAGGAAGCGCTCGGGCCATTGGAAGCCCTCGAAGCCGATGCCAGCGGCCTTGCGCACGGCGCTGCGCCCGCCATCGGCGCCGATCGCGTAGCGCGCGCGATGGACGTTCCCGTCGCCGGTGGTGACGGTGACGCCCGCCGCATCCTGCGCCAGCGCTTCGACCGTGGTGCCCCAGACGATCTCGGCATGGGCGTGCCGCGCCAGGTGGCGCAGCAGGATGCGGCAGAGCTTGTGCTGCTCGCACATCAGGCGGAAGGGGAAGGGCGTGTCGCCGGCGAGCAGGCCGAGGTCGAATTCGGCCACCACGCCCTCCGCCCGGCCGCGCATCTGCCACACAGGCGCGCGCAGCCCTTCGGCCAGCAGGTCGGCGGCGACGCCGCTTGCGGCATACATCTCCATCGTCGGCGGATGGATGGTCGCGGCGCGCGGGTCCTCGAAGGGCTCGGTGTGGCGTTCGAGCACGCGCACGGAAACGCCGGTGCGGGCGAGCATCAGCGCGGCGGTAAGGCCGGAGGGGCCGGCGCCGGCGATCAGCACATCGGGATCCATGGCGGGAAGCTAGAGCAGCGCCCGTTCGAGTGGAACCGCTGCGCGGTTCCGCCGAACGGGCATAAGCTGCTCTAGCAAATATATTTTCTAGAGCACGACCTTCCGTTCGACCTGCGACGCAGTGCGTCGCAGCCAGTCGAACGGAACGTGCCCTGGGGCGGGGTGCCGCATTGCGGAAGGCGGGGCGGAACGATTAGCCTTCCCCCGTGTCCGAAGCCGCCGAAAATCCGCTCCATCGCCGCTTTCTCGAAGGGCGGCCTGGGCTGCCGCAGATCCACAAATGGCATCACTATTTCGATGTCTATCACGCCGCCTTCGCGCCCTGGCGCGGCAAGGCGCCGACGATGATCGAGATCGGCGTGCAGCGCGGCGGCTCGCTGGCCATGTGGGCCGAGTATTTCGGGCCGGGCGCGCGCATCTTCGGCCTCGACGTGGATCCGGCGGTGGAGGCGCATGCGCCGCCGGGGACGAAGGTGTTCATCGGCGACCAGGCCGATCCCGCCGTGCTCAAGCGCGTGCTGGCCGAAACCGGGCCGCCCGACATCGTGATCGACGATGGCGGCCACACGATGCGGCAGATGATCGCGAGTTTCCGGGTGCTCTACCCGGCGATGAAGCTGCCCGGTGTCTATCTGATCGAGGACACCCACACCGCCTTCTGGGGCGAGCCGATCGAGGGCGGGAAGGCGCTGCCGGCGCGGCGTTCGCCCTTCCGCGACGACCCGCAGGGCAACACGATCTACGACCTCGCCTTCGCGGTGGTGCGGGAACTGCAGGGCTGGACCGGGCGCGCGGCGGATTTCCACCGCCTGGGCGAGCCGCCCGGACGTCGCGCGCCGCTCGCCCCGGTCTCGGAGATCTGCCGCACGACGGAGAGCGTGAGCTTCCATGACAGCCTCATCGTCTTCCGCCGCGCGTCGCGGCCGGAGCCCTGGCACGAGGTTCGTTGACGCCCCCGTGAGCCGGCGCGAGACTTGCATGGACGACGCACCGCGCCGACCGGGATTCCCTGCCTGATGGACCTCGCCTACCTGGCCGAATGGGCCAACCTGCTGATCCGCTGGCTGCACCTGATCACCGGCATCGCCTGGATCGGCACCAGCTTCTATTTCATCGGGCTCGACAACCAGCTCGATCCGCCGCGCGTGCCGAATCCCCGCCTCAAGGGCGAGCAATGGTCCATCCATGGCGGCGGCTTCTACCACAAGCAGAAATACCTGGTGGCGCCCCCGGAACTGCCGGAGAAGCTGCATTGGTTCAAATGGGAAGCCTATTGGACCTGGATCAGCGGCTTCGCACTGTTCGTGCTGATCTACTGGGGCAGCGCCAGCACCTACCTGGTGGACCCGGCGGTGCTCGACATGCCGGCCTGGCTCGCGGTGCTGATCAGCGCCGTCATGCTGGGCGGCGGCTGGGTCGCCTATGACCTGATCTGCAAGTCGGAATTCGGCCAGGACGAGCGGAAGCTCTCGGCGGCGATGATCGGCATGCTCGTCGTCTCGGCCTTCGTCGCCTGCCACATCTTCAGCGGCCGCGGCGCCTTCCTCCAGATCGGCGCGATGACGGGCACGATCATGGTGGCGAATGTCGCGATGGTGATCATCCCCGGCCAGCGGAAGATGGTCGCGGCGATGCGCGAGGGCCGGGAGCCCGATCCGAAATACGGCGCCTGGGGCAAGCAGCGCAGCGTGCACAACACCTATCTGACGCTGCCGGTGCTGTTCCTGATGGTCAGCCCGCACTACCCGATGACCTGGAGCGCCGAGTGGAACTGGCTGGTGCTGCTGGCGATCACGCTGGCCGGCGCGACGGTGCGGCAGTACTTCGTGCTGCGGCAGATGGGGCGGAACGCGCTCTGGCTGCCGGGGATCGCGGTGGTCGTGGTGGCGGGGCTGATTTGGGCGCTGCAGCCCGCGCCGCGCGCCTCGCTCGCCGGCGTCGAGGTGCCGGCGATGGAGCAGGTGGTGCAGATCTCCGCTGCCCGCTGCGCGAGCTGCCACGCCGCGCGCCCGACCTTCGAGGGCATCGCCGCCCCGCCCAAGGGCGTGCTGCTGGAGACGCCGGCGCAGCTCCGCCGCTGGGCCGCGGCGCTGCGCCCGCAGCTGGAGACGGAGGCGATGCCGCCCGGCAACGTCACCGAGATGACGGCCGAGGAGCGGCGCGCGCTGCTCGCCTGGATCGCCGCGGGAGCGCCCCAAAGATGAAGGCCTCGGCGCTGACCACGCATGTGCTGGACACCGGCAGCGGCCGCCCGGCCGCCGGCGTGAAGGTGGAGCTGTTCCGCATCGAGGGCGGGCAGGCGGTGAAGGTGACGGAGCGGCTGACGAATGCGGATGGCCGCACCGACGCGCCGCTGCTGACGCCGGAGGATTTCATCCCCGGCCGCTATGAGCTCCGCTTCCATATCGGCGCCCATTTCGGCGGCGTGGGGTTCCTCGATGTCGTGCCGATCGCGGTCAGGCTGGAGGCGGGGCAGGGGCACTACCACGTCCCACTTCTGTGCTCGCCCTGGAGCTACGCGACCTACCGGGGATCGTAGCGCCTCGCTTCCCCGGAGCCGCTCGCTCTCCCGCCATGCGGGGGGAGGGTCGGGGTGGGGGTGCGGGTGTGGAGCGCGCGCTGATCCTCGCACCCCCACCCCAGCCCTCCCCCGCATTGCGGGGGAGGGAGCCGTCCTGCGGGGGAGGGAGAGCGCATTGCGGGGCGGGGCGCTCCGGGGCAGTTTCGCGCCGGCATCACGGGAGGATTCCACATGGCCATCCGCGTCGCGGTCCTGGGCGCCGGCACGATGGGTCACGCGCTCGCGCTGGTCTATGCGCTCGGCGGGCACGAGGTGCGGCTCACCGACAATTCCATGGCCATGCTCGACAAGGCCGGCGGGCTCATGGAAACCGCGCTCGCCTCGCTGGTCGAGGCCGGGGAGGCACCGCCGGCCGCCACCGCGGAATGGCTGCACGAGCGCGTGACCCGCTGCGCGACGCTCCGCGAGACGCTGGAGGACGCGGACCTGATCGTCGAGGCGATCATCGAGAACCCGGAGGCCAAGCGCACGCTCTACGCGGAGGTGGACCAGCTCGCGCCCGAAGGCGCGGTGATCGCCTCCAACACCTCCTATCTCGATCCCTTTCCGCTGATCCCCGCCCGGCGCCAGCGCAAGGCGGTCATCATGCACTGGTACACGCCGCCCTACCTGGTGGACCTGGTGGACATCGTCGCCGGGCCGCAGACGGAGCCCGGCCTCACGCAATGGGCGGCCGATCTGGTGGCCGCGATGGGCAAGGTGCCGCTGGTGATGAAGACCTTCGTCCCAGGCTACATCGCCAACCGCATCCAGCAGGCGATCGCCGCCGAGGTCTACCGGCTGCTCGATGACGGCGTCTGCTCGGCGGAGGACATAGATACCGCCGTGGTGCACGGGCTCGCACTCCGCATCCCCGTGGTCGCGATCATGGCGAAGGCCGATTTCACCGGGCTCGGCATCCTGCAGAACGCGATGAGGAACGGCACCTACCAGCCGCCGCCGGCGCGCGACAATTCGCCGATGCTCGACCGGCTGATCGCGGAGGGCCGCACCGGCGTGATGGCCGGCGCCGGCTACTACGACTGGGGGAAGGACACCGCGAAGCTGATGGCCGCGCGCGACCGGCGGCTGATGGCGCTCAAGCGCGCGATGCGTGAGATCGGCACCATGGCCGGCGCGACGCGGGCGAAGGCGTAGCGCCGATGAGCATCACCTACGATCTCAAGGGCAAGACGGCGCTCGTCACGGGCGGGGCCTCCGGCATCGGCTTCGCGACCGCGACGATGCTCGCGCGCGCCGGGGCGAGTGTTGCGATCAACTTCCTCGCCGACGACCCGCGCGGCCCGGAAGCCTGCGCGCGGCTGCACGCGATGACCGGCGCGCGGATCGTCGAGGCGCCCGGCAATGTCGGCGATGCCGCCGATGGCCCGCGCATGGTACAGCAGGCGGTGGCCGATCTCGGCCGGCTCGACTTCCTGGTGAACAACGCCGGCACGCCCGGCACGCGCACCAGCATCAAGCCGGCCGAGCTCGACCGGCTCACCGAGGAATTGTGGGCCACGGTGCTGCAGGTGAACCTGCTCGGCGTGTTCCGCTGCGCCAAGGCGGCCGCGCCCGCGCTCAAGGCGGCGAAGGGCGCGGTGGTGAACATCGCCTCCATCGCCGGCATCAACCATCCCGGCTCCTCCATGGCCTATGGCGCGACCAAGGCTGGCGTGATCAGCCTGACGAAGAACCTGGCGCGCGGGCTGGCGCCGGAGGTGCGGGTGAACGCGGTCGCGCCGGGCGCGGTGGATTCCACCTGGATGATCGAATGGACCAACACGGAGCGCGCGAACTCGATCGAGAACGCGCTGCTCAAGCGCCGCTGCACGCCCGAGGATTTGGCGGAGGTGATCGTCTTCCTGCTCGCGGGTGCCGCGATGGTGACGGGGCAGACGGTGGTGGTGGACGGGGGGCTGACGACGTGAAGGTGGATACCGCCCGCTTCCTCGCCGACCTGCACGACCTCCGGAAGATCGGCACCTTCAAGACCGGCGTGCACCGCCCGACCTACACGCCGGAGGACATGGAAAGCCGCCGCTGGCTGATGGCGCGCATGGAGGAATGCGGGCTCGAGGCCAGCATGGACGGCATCGGCAATGTCTATGGCCGCCACAAGGGCCCGGGCCCGCATCTGCTCGTCGGCAGCCACATCGAGACGCAGAACGAGGCCGGCTGGCTCGATGGCGCGCTCGGCGTGGTCGGCGGGCTCGCGCTGGCCCGCGCGGGCCTGCCCGTGGATGTGGTGGCCTGGGCGGACGAGGAAGGCCATTACGGCGGCTTCATCGGCAGCCGCAGCTGGATCGGCGCGCTCGACGAAGCGGAGATCGACCGCCTCGCCAACCGCTACCACGGCAAGCCGCTCCGCCAGGCGCTGCGCGAAGCCGGCCTCGAAGGCGTGCCGCGGCAGCGCTTCGAGCCGGGGCGGCACAAGGGCTTCCTCGAGATGCATATCGAGCAGGGAACCCAGCTCGAATCCGCGGGGCTGCGCATCGGCGTCGTCACGGGGATCGTCGCGATCCGGCAGTGGAAGCTGACTTTTCGCGGCATGCAGGACCATGCGGGCGGCACGACGATGGAGGAACGGCGCGATGCCGGCCTCACAGCCGTGCGGCTGCTTGCGGACATAGACCAGAACTTCCCGCTCGTGCGCGGCCCGCGGAGCACCTGGACCACCGGCCGCATCACGCTGGACCCTGGTGCCGCCTCCATCATCCCGGGCAAGGCGGAGGTGCTGTTCCAGCTTCGCGACGTGGAGGAGAGCGTGATCGCCCGCATGGAGGATCGCCTCCGCGCGCTCGTGCAGGAAAGCAACCGGCGCGAGAAATGCCCCTGCGCGCTGGAGGCCGTGAGCCTCTCGACGCCGGCGCTCTGCGACGCGGCGATGCAGCAGGCGCTCGCCGACGCCGCCGAGGCGCTGGCGCCGGGCGCCTGGCAGCGCATGCCCTCCGGCGCCGGGCATGACGCGCAATACCTTGCCCGCGTGATGCCGGCGGCAATGCTCTTCGTCCCCTCCATCAACGGTATCAGCCACCACTGGGCCGAGGACACGAAGGAAGAAGACCTCGCCCTCGGCGCCGAAGTGCTGGCGGACGGCGCAGCGCGGTTCCTGCGCGAGTAGGGGCGGGCGCTGGAGGTGGCTCCGCCCCCTCCAGACCTCCCCCGCCAGGGGCCAGGCGGCCCCTGGACCCTGCGACTTTCATGGCCGTTGGCGGAGGGGGCATGGCACGCCCTTGATGCCGGGCGCGCCG